>Ga0157370_10000532_pt1 | contig 47685 bp, 42 predicted proteins | sample C35metaG_FD_113463 | JGI IMG/M metagenome (GOLD analysis project Ga0157370, IMG submission 113463) | Corn rhizosphere microbial communities from Kellogg Biological Station, Michigan, USA - C3-5 metaG | ecosystem: Host-associated > Plants > Roots > Rhizosphere > Soil | place: USA: Michigan...
AGGTTTGATGGGTGACTTCTTGCTGCGCGATTTCTCGAACAGGTAATCAGCAGAAAATTCTTCACTCAGCGGCTCCGGACCAAGATGCGACAGCACACTGCTGCCTTCTAAGTCATCGGTCCACAGCCAGGCGCCAAATCGACGCGGATCGGTGTAGCGCAGGACATAGCCGGTATCCATCACTAAATCGACGTGGTCATGCTTGCCTGCTTCTGTCTCTTCACGCAGCATGCGCAAACTGCCGGACATGCCAAGGTGAATGATGATCCACCCGGTTTTCAGTTCGACCAGCAGATACTTGGCGCGCCGTTGCACGCTAATCACCGGCTGATCGCTCAATGCGAGAATTTCTTGAGAAACCGGCCAGCGCAGTCTTGGGTTGCGAACAATGGCATGGACAATGGTATGCCCGGCAAGATAAGGCTCGATGCCCCTGCGGCTGGTTTCTACTTCAGGTAATTCAGGCATTGTTTCTCCCACGGAACATTGAAAAAGTCACATCAGGCTAGCTGCTTGTAGCGTTAAAGCATACTTATCCACGAATAACAGGCAATAAAAAACCCGGCCGGAGCCGGGTTTTATTAATCCACTAAAATTATTTAATTTTAGCTTCTTTGTAGATCACGTGTTGACGGACAACTGGATCGAATTTCTTCAGTTCCAATTTTTCCGGCTTAGTACGCTTGTTCTTCGTAGTGGTATAGAAGTGACCAGTACCAGCAGAAGAAACCAGCTTGATCTTCTCGCGAACACCTTTAGCCATGATTCAGTTCCTTAATACTTCTCACCGCGGGCACGCAGATCGGCCAAGACCGTCTCAATACCCTTCTTATCAATAACACGCATACCTTTAGCAGATACGCGCAGAGTTACAAAGCGCTTCTCAGCCTCAACCCAAAAACGGTGTGAGTGCAGGTTTGGCAGAAAACGGCGTTTGGTCGCGTTCATTGCGTGGGAACGGTTGTTACCGCTCACCGGGCGCTTGCCAGTAACTTGGCAGACTCGGGACATGTCTATATCTCCAAAAATCAAATCAGCTCGAGCTTCGTATAGGGTATGGCCGCCTCGTCAGGCTTTTAGAGCCCATCTCAGCAAACTCCACTGAGAACCGACTCACTGTCGTCGGGTAAAAAACCAATTCATCAGGTACGAAACCTGCTGAGATAGGCTCTTAACGCCAAACCCAAGATTCTCAAAGGTGGCGTAGTATACGCTCTGTAGCGTAAGTGCTCAAGTCCCGAACAGCTAAAGATCCTCAAGGATCTTCAAAAAATGGGGCTACAGCCAACCGCGTTCGGCAAAAGACACCGTTTCTCCGTGACCTACGACCAGATGATCGAGGACGCGGATACCCAACAGTTGGCACGCTTTTATTATCTGTTCGGTTACCATTCTGTCCATTGTGCTCGGCTCAGCCACGCCGGACGGGTGATTATGCGCCAGAATTATGGCTGCCGCATTAACCTTCATTGCCTCGCGAACAATTTCACGGGGATGAATTTCGACGCTGCTAATGGTACCAGCAAACATCTCCTCATGGCGAATAACGCGGTGTTGATTGTCGAGAAAAAGTACCAAAAACACCTCTCTTTCTCGGTGACTGAGGATATTTTGCAGATACTGCTGGATTATTGACGGACTTAGCAACGCATTTTGGCTCGATAAATGGCAAGCGAAGCTGCGCCGGGACAGTTCTGACACCGCAGACAGCTGGGCAAATTTAACCAGGCCGAGCCCTTTTACCTTGCTCGCGTCCTCGAAAGCTGCCGACATCAAACTGTGCAGCGAACCAAAATGCTCGAGCATATTCTTTGCCAACGTCATCACGTGTAACCCTTTGCCACCGGTGCGCAAAAATATCGCCAACAGCTCCTGATCAGACAGGGCTGATGCGCCAAATTTCAGCAATTTCTCGCGCGGTGCGAGCTCTCCCTGCCAACCGTCATCTTTTATTTTCATGCGCTCTCCTTTTCGCGGCGACATATTGGCACGCCGCGCCGCATCTGTGTTCGCCGGTTTTAACTCCTGCGAGGCGCCACGCAAATAATTTATTCTCCTGCTGAGGAAAGCAGCGGATTGCTGTCATCAACCGCCGTTATGCTAAAATGTCGCTTCTTTCGGCTTTGAATCGGACAATCATGATGACGGGGATCTCCGGCAAACATATTGTGCTCGGTGTGAGTGGTGGCATCGCCGCCTATAAAGCACCTGAGCTGGTACGCCGCTTACGCGACAGAGGTGCAGACGTTCGGGTAGTGATGACGGAAGCTGCTAAGTCCTTTATTACTCCGCTGAGTCTACAAGCAGTCTCTGGCTATCCGGTTTCAGACGACCTGCTCGATCCGGCTGCTGAAGCTGCGATGGGGCACATTGAATTAGGCAAATGGGCCGATCTGGTGCTGATTGCTCCTGCTACCGCCGATTTATTGGCGCGCATGAACGCGGGCATGGCTAATGACTTGCTGACCACGGTGTGTCTGGCAACGGCCGCCCCCGTCGCGGTGGTTCCGGCCATGAACCAACAGATGTATCGCGCGGCGGTGACTCAGGAGAATCTGCAACAGCTGGCTCAGCGCGGCACCTTGGTGTGGGGGCCAGACAGCGGCAGCCAAGCCTGTGGTGACGTCGGCCCGGGCCGTATGCTCGACCCATTGGTTATCGTGGATATGGCGGTTGAGCACTTCGCTCCGCGCCGCGACTTAGCCCATCTTAATATCATGATAACCGCAGGCCCAACCCGCGAAGCACTCGACCCGGTTCGCTTTATCAGCAACCACAGCTCGGGGAAAATGGGCTTTGCTATCGCCAAAGCCGCCGCCGATCGCGGGGCGAAAGTGACCCTTATCGCCGGGCCAGTTAATCAGCCGACGCCTGCGCATGTCGCCAGAATCGACGTCGAAAGCGCGCTGGAGATGCAACGCGCGGTTGAAGCCAGCATTTCGACTCAGCAGATCTTTATCTCCTGCGCCGCCGTCGCGGACTACCGCGCAGAAATAATCGCCGATGAGAAAATCAAAAAGCAAGGCGATGAAATGTCAGTGAAATTGGTCAAAAACCCCGACATCGTCGCCGGTGTTGCGGCAATGAAATCCCATCGTCCTTATGTGGTCGGGTTTGCCGCAGAAACCCAGAATGTGGAAGAATACGCTCGGCAAAAACGGATAAGAAAGAATCTCGACCTGATTTGCGCTAACGACGTTTCCCTTGCTGAGCACGGTTTTAATAGTGATACCAATGCTTTGCATCTTTTTTGGCAGGATGGGGAGAAAGTTTTACCGCTCAGCGATAAAGCACTTCTTGGCCAACGTTTACTTGATGAGATAGTCAGCCGTTATGAACACAACTAGTCCGTTAAAAAAAATCGACATTAAAATTCTCGACCCACGTATTGGTTCGACTTTTCCATTACCGGCGTATGCCACTCCAGGGTCTGCAGGCTTAGATTTACGCGCCTGCCTTGATGCCGCGGTTGAGTTGAAACCGGGCGAAACCACCTTATTGCCGACCGGTCTGGCTATTCACATCGGTGATGCTAATCTGGCGGCGGTGATTTTACCGCGTTCGGGTCTTGGTCATAAACACGGGGTAGTTTTGGGCAATCTGGTTGGCCTGATCGACTCTGACTATCAGGGCCAATTGATGATTTCCGTCTGGAACCGTGGTCAAACAACCTTCATGGTTGAGCCGGGCGAACGCGTTGCTCAAATGGTCTTCGTACCCGTTGTCCAAGCCGAGTTTAATCTGGTTGAAGACTTCGAAAGCAGCGAACGTGGCGCAGGTGGCTTTGGCCACTCAGGTCGCCAATAAGAACCTGTTCAGCACCGCGCTTGAAACGCGATATTGAACAGATTCTTATCACTACCAGACCGCACTAAAAACCCAATGTTATCAATGCCAAGCGCATCGAGTTCGAAGGGTAAACACGATAAGTGAACTAATAAGCCGCAGGATCTTCAAGATTCATGCGGCAATTGTGCGGTCTCTCATGTTTTAAGCCGTTTTTAGCAAGGGTCTATTCAGACATGGCAGAAAAAGAAACTACCAAAAGGAATCGGCGCGAGGAGATTTTGCAGGCATTAGCGCAAATGCTTCAGTCCAGCGACGGCAGCCAGCGGATAACAACGGCTAAACTTGCCGCCAACGTTGGGGTATCGGAAGCTGCACTTTATCGCCATTTTCCAAGTAAAACGCGGATGTTCGATAGCTTAATTGAGTTTATCGAAGACAGCTTAATCACCCGCATCAACCTGATTTTGCAAGATGAGAAAGAGACGCTGAACCGGCTGCGACTGATCCTTTTGCTAATTTTGGGTTTTGCAGAGCGCAATCCGGGCCTGACACGCATCATGACTGGCCACGCATTAATGTTTGAACAAGACCGCCTTCAGGGCCGCATCAATCAGCTTTTCGAGCGAATTGAGGTGCAGTTGAAACAGGTTTTGCGTGAAAAGAAAATGCGTGAAGGTAGTGGATACAGCACCGACGAGACGCTGCTGGCGAGCCAGCTTCTGGCTTACTGCGAAGGCATGCTGTCGCGCTTTGTGCGTTCCGAGTTTAAGTATCGCCCGACGCAGGATTTTGATGCGCGCTGGCCGCTTATTGCCGCGCAGCTGATCTAATTCGTTTGGCAGTTAAAGCGTTTGCAGTAAAAAGGGCCGAAAGGCCCTTTTTTATTGTTGTGAATTCAATGGGAAAGCTCAAGGAAGGATGCGCGCACCCTTTTCATTGAGCATATAGGTCAGCAGCGCCGTGCCGTCATCAGCCACCCGAAACTCGCCATAGCGCGCCTTTTCAAAACGCTCGGCATGACCTTCCTGAAAGAAGTAACTCGGCGTGCCGATATTCAAACGGGCTCCAGACAGATGATATTGCAGCAGCCTCTCCTGCTTATGCAAAGGCTGCCCTTTGTTCATCACCGCGCTCACCGCTCGCCGCTGCTCATCCAGGGTGACAACCAATTTGCCATTAGAGGGGAGGCACTGTTCGCCGGTGGTGCGGCAGGTTTCACCCTGCTCATACAGCCCCTGCTGCAAGGGTTGAACCAGCGCATAGTTTAGCGCCATATAATCCCCCTGCATCAGCGAGCGAGGGTCAACCGGCGCCAGCTCGAGAATAACCACCGCGCCGTGCTTGAGCAGTTGCTCTTTGTGATAAATAGAGAGGTTAGTCGCCGCGAGCACCAGCAGCACGACAGCTCCCGCCAGCCATTTCAGCCCTGATTTAGTTTTCATAAACTGCCCCCTCGCCTTTTGCTGGCAGTAACTTCTTCGCCGCCAGAGCCAGCCCCAGCAAGACCAACCCGGTCATCAATAACAGCAGTGATTTATGCAGCAGGCTGATGCCGAGGAAGTAGTACCAATAGGTGAGATAGAGCAGCAGGAATGCGCCAGCCATCGCCAGCCACTCTTTGCTGCCCTGACGGCGCGCGGCCAGCAGCAGCAATAGTCCAAAGCCCATGCCCGGCGAGAACAGCGCCACACCAGCACAAACGCAGGCGGCGGGCAGGTAAACCGCCGTTATTGGCGAGCGGAACACCACCGCCTGACATACTCCTGCCAGAATAAGGCCTGCTGCAATGCCCGCGCCCAAACTCATGGGCAAAAATATCGGCGCGGAGCTATTCCAGAAGAAATCGTCGAGCAGGTCGGAATGCACGCCAGCGAGGCATAGCAGCATCAAAGCCGCCGGAATGCCATGCAGCAGGCTGAGGGTCAGCTCGCTGCGGGCCTTAGTTTGCGGCTGGTCTTGCCGGGCAGTGACGCCAATCCACGCCGCCACAACCATTGCCACCACTAGCGACGTGGCTGCTGTCGCAACAGCGGGATGAACCTGTAAGCTCATCAGATAGCCGAGCGAGAACACCAGAATAAATAAGAACGCCGTCACCGCCATAAAACGGTAGGCGCGGTTCGGCATGAAAATCGCCATCACCGCCAGCACCGGCAGGAACCACAGCGAATCAATAATAAAATGGCTGTTCCAGCCGGGATCGATAAATAGGTAAAGGCTAAAACATAGGCCATAGGTTGCGGCGATGGCCCACGCGAGGCCGATATGCTGTTGACCAATCCCCTTGGCGCGAAGCAGCCCGGCCGCCAGCGCGGCAATAATCAAGGAAGGCAACAGCAGCGTGATGCCATTCATCGAATCGAGCAGGTCGGTGGCGTACAGCAACAATGCCAGCAGGGCCAAAATAATCAGCGCGGCGGCCCAGCCCCCCAGAGCCAGCACCGCGCGCAGATACCAAGGCAGGTGCGTGGTGTGGTCGAAATTCTTCAGCTCGGCACTCTGCTCTTCACTCAATAACTGCCGCTCAGTCAGCTCTTGTAGCAGCTCGATCAGGGCGTCCGGCTTCACGCCATCCGCCTGCCGTTGGTATAACTGCCGCCGCCAGTGAAGCAGCACCGCGCCCCCGGCCACCAGCCATAACATCATTAAGCAGCAGGCGAAAAACAGGCTGCCAACATCCCAGAGACGGTCGAAAAGCTGCATGATGAGTATGCAGCCGATGAACACCACGCTAATCACGCCCAGCGTCAGCATGCATAAATCCGGGCGACGGTGACGGTAGTAGAAATAGCCCACCAGAATCGTCAGCGCCCACAGCAATAAGCCTATTTTACTGCTGTAGTCCGCGGCAACGATGGCCTCAGCGGCCAGCGGCGTCAGGGTCAGCAATAGGTATGCTGCCATCAAACGCGGCAACCAGCGGCCGGTCAGCCAGCTATCGGGGCGGCGTTTTTGCGCATATTCCGCCAGCGCCTCACGCAGAATCAGGCAGCACGCCTGGATCGCAATGTAGATATAGAGAGTGGAGTCGCTGAACCAGCCGAGATTAGCGAAAGGTATATCGCTAAAGAAAGCTGAACTTCGGCCCACGTAATAGAGTTGGAAAGCCAGATTAGCAACCACCCAGAAGCAGAACCACAAACCGTTGCGGCGGGCAATTAACGCCAGCGGCAACAGCACGATGGCCCACGCGCGGAACAGCTCCCAGCTATCGGCTCCGGTTTGATAGACCTGCCCATACAAGGCAAATAGGCCGCCAAAACTCAGCCCTAGCGCCAACAGGGCGCATTGCGCAACGCTGTCATACCAGCGCCACCACACCACCACGGCCAGCGCGACTATCCACAATTCCACCACGGCGAACTTAGCCATCTTGGGCATCAATGCCCAGTTCCACGCAATGAAAAACACCACGCCGCAGGCCAAGGCTAAAAAGCCCAGCAGAGAGAGGCAAAGCAGGAGGAATCTGCGCCAGCCCGCAAGATCGGGCCGCACACCGCAGTAATGCAGAATTTTTTGATAGGCCGCCGGGCTGAGGCGACTTCCCTCGGACGAGGGGTTATTGCGAAGAGCTGAAAGGGAACGGCACAGGCTTTCTGCCGCCCCACTGGGCATTGCACCATGCTTATGCGACGACAAATCCATACTGATTCCCTTTCAGTGGCGATACTTAATAGAGTTTAGACCCCGTACTTCTGCTGGTAAGCACGCACGGCGGCCAGATGGTCGGCCATTTCCGTTTTCTCTTCCAGATAAGCAATCAGGTCTTGCAGAGTGATAATCGAAATCACCTTACAATGATAGTCGCGCTCCACTTCCTGAATCGCAGAAATATCGGCACGGCCGCGCTCTTGGCGGTCGAGAGAAATCAGCACGCCCGCGAGAGTGGCCTGATGCGCCGCGATAATTTCCATGGATTCACGGATCGCCGTTCCGGCGGTGATCACATCATCTACTAGCATGATTCGACCCTGCAACGGGCTTCCTACCAGCAAACCGCCTTCGCCGTGATCTTTGGCTTCTTTACGGTTAAAGCAGTAAGGCACGTCTCGGTCGTGATGCTCGGCCAGCGCCACGGCGGTGGTGGTCGCAATCGGGATACCCTTGTAGGCTGGGCCAAATACTAAGTCGAAATCGATTTTAGAATCCATTAAGGCTTCGGCATAAAAACGGCCCAGCAACGCCAAATCGCGCCCAGTATTAAATAAACCGGCATTAAAGAAGTACGGGCTGATTCGGCCTGATTTCAAGGTGAATTCACCAAACTTCAAAACCTGTTTGTTCAATGCAAATTCAATAAACTGGCGCTGATAAGCTTTCATGGGGGTCTCCTGTCTACTCTGTTCTCAGTCGGTCGTCGGCCTTTAGGCCATAAAAAAGGCGACTTCTCAGTCGCCTTAAAAATTATTCCGCTAGCGCCGCTTTCTGCGCCTGGAAGATGGTGTCGATTCCCTCTCGTGCGAGGGTCAACAAGCTCAGTAGCTCTTCATGGCTGAACGGCTCACCTTCTGCGGTGCCCTGCACCTCAATCATGCGGCCATCTTCCATCATTACTACGTTCATATCCGTTTCAGCCGCGGAGTCCTCTACATACTCGAGGTCGCACAGCGCTTCACCCTTAACGATACCCACTGACACTGCCGCCACCAGACCTTTCATTGGGTTGGCTTTCAGCTTGCCAGCGGCAACCAGCGCGTTCAGCGCGTCGGCCAGCGCCACGCAGGCGCCGCTAATAGAAGCAGTACGGGTGCCGCCGTCAGCTTGCAAAACGTCGCAGTCGAGCGTGATGGTGAATTCGCCGAGCTTTTTCAAATCTACGGCGGCGCGCAGCGAGCGAGCAATCAGGCGTTGGATCTCAAGCGTACGCCCGCCCTGCTTGCCTTTAGCAGCTTCACGGAAGTTACGCGTGTGGGTAGAGCGCGGCAACATGCCGTATTCGGCAGTGATCCAACCCTGCCCTTGGCCTTTAAGAAAGCGCGGAACACCTTCTTCAACCGTGGCGGTACAAAGCACTTTGGTATCACCAAATTCCACTAAAACTGAACCTTCAGCATGTTTGGTATAGTTACGGGTCAGTGTCAGGGGGCGCACCTGTTGTGCATTTCGGCCTGCTGGACGCATGGGTTGATCTCCGGGTCGCGAATCGTGTTTGGCTGCGCATTATACAGAAATTCGCCCGCGTTGCATCTGGCGGGCTAGTGAGCAAATCGCCCGAGAATATCTGTATAAAGAGCCTGAATATGCGCGCGGGTTTCAGGGAATGCCTATCATGACCCGCCCACGGAAGCTATAATCGCTCCATCTTTACATCAACAGGTACGCAGACATGATCCGTAGTATGACCGCTTATGCCCGACGTGAAATCAAGGGCGACTGGGGCAGCGCAGCGTGGGAACTCCGCTCGGTGAACCAACGTTATCTCGAAACCTACATCCGTCTGCCAGAGCAGTTCCGCAGCCTCGAACCGGTGATCCGCGAGCGTCTTCGCTCCCGCCTGACCCGTGGGAAAGTCGAATGTAACCTGCGTTTTGATCTCGACCCAAGCGCGCAAAGCACCCTGCAATTGAATGAAAAGCTGGCTAAACAGCTGGTTGCGGCCGCCCAATGGGTAAAAATGCAGAGCGACGAAGGCGAAATCAATCCGCTGGAAGTCCTGCGCTGGCCGGGCGTAATGCTGGCCGAAGAGCAAGATTTAGATGCGATCAGCAATGAACTGCTGGTTGCGCTGGAAACTGCCATCGACGATTTCATCACCGCCCGCGAAAGCGAAGGCGCCGCCCTGAAGACGCTGATTGAAACGCGCCTCGACGGCGTTAGTGCTGAAGTGGTTAAAGTGCGCGCCCAGATGCCAAATGTTCTGCAATGGCAGCGCGAGCGTCTGGTCAGCAAACTGGAAGATGCGCAAGTTCAGCTGGAAAACACCCGTCTGGAGCAGGAACTGGTGTTAATGGCTCAGCGCGTAGACGTGGCAGAAGAGCTGGACCGCCTTGATGCGCATGTAAAAGAAACGCATAAAATCCTCAAAAAGGAAGAAGCCGTCGGCCGCCGTCTGGACTTCATGATGCAAGAGTTCAACCGCGAATCAAACACGCTGGCTTCCAAATCCATCAATTCTGACGTCACCACCTCAGCCATCGAGCTGAAAGTGCTGATCGAGCAAATGCGCGAGCAGATTCAGAATATTGAGTAATGCTCGAAACGCATCGCAAAGCCCTCAAAGCCCGCATAGAGTCGGGCTTTTTTGTTTTTTACTGACTACCAGAACACAACCTACCCTTTGAACTGATAAGCATGGAGCGAGTATTGGTCAGCAAAAGAGTTAGCTAAACTGCTCAATTACTCAAAATATCCGTATTTTATCCCTGTGTTGGAGCGTGCCTAGGATGCGTATTTAAACAGCGCCATGATGTTGGTGACCATTTCGAAAATGCCCTCGGTATGGTCAAAAACTAGGTCAGAGGCTCAAGGAGAACTTAAAGACGTCAGCCTTCGCGAGATGCATGCTAAATAAACTCATTTCGATGTAGATTGAAAGGCTAGGCATTAATCGAATTTGAGTCTAACCCAATGCCGGAGAGCAGCTTCAAAAAAATAGAATCAGCCTCAAAACACGCGAATAAAAAAATCACCAGACATCTCAATATAGCTAAAATCTCACCCAACTAAAAACCATTACTTTTCCGCCTAATAATTTTATTATCATTACGTTACTATTAAAAATCTAATTGATTTTTAACGCGATAGTTTTTACCTACCCAAGTCGGTTGCCTTGCTCTTCAAGTCAAGCTACTTTAGGGTAAGGTCTGTACTATTAGCCAAATATTACGTTTAGATAAGGGTGCGTTATGGATAACTACTGGGATAAGAATAGATTTTCAAATTACTTTCTTACTATGGCTAATCTTGAAGCAAACAAATTAGTAAACATAGCCAGTGCGATTTCTCTTGTTCATCTGAAAGATGGAATTCTCAGAATGAAGTTCCGCGATGAAGTTCGCGACTATGCCACACTGCAACTAAACACCATCCGTTCATCAACCAATGATGAACAATGCCAAGAGTGTATCCAGAACCTTAAACTCGAATCCGAGAATCTTTCTATTCAGGACAGGATGTTGCGGACAGGCCAAGCCACGATTTCATCTTCTGTAAAATTTTATCACGATAATGAAAAAATCATTGGCTATGTCATTGATGGGATAGGTGTCGTGCTAAGTGGCTTACAAATCATAGCCGGAGCAGGCTTGCTGGTCGGTTCTGCGGCGACGGGCAATGTCATAGGCGTTGTCGCAGGTTCAGCGTTAATGATGAATGGTGTCGGTTCAGGAATAGAAGGGATAAGTAAGTTAAGGGGAGTGCAAAATCCCGCAAACCCAGTAAGAGACGCATATGAAGATGTAGCGGAATTTTTAGGGTTTGATCAGCGACTAGGATTACTAGCTTACCAAGTGGTTGATTTAACGACTTCTTACTATGGTATTTTCAAGCTCACATTGAAGCCAGAAGCTTGGAGACTTTTCAAATACCTTCCGACAGATCACTATCGCAAAGTACAAGTAATGAGTAAGCCAGCTCTCGCTATAAATGGTGCTGGTGCCGCCGTTAAAGGAGCTGGGATAAGTATGAATCTCTATCAAATTCAAAATAACCCATCTCAAAATTAGTTATTTGTCTTTTTTATAAATCTATAAGATTTCCAAGATAAATTTAATGGCGTTACAAAATAAATAACCAAAACGCCAAATACTAAAGCGATAAGATATGAAATGGCACTCGATTTGTCAGCATTAAAAATCCCGTAAAAACCAATCAGTGCCAATAAAACCAACCCAATGATACCGCCCCAAAAACGCCTGCTTAAATCAATAACCAAACTTTGGAGGGTATCTTTTTGGGATTCATCTTTTTTAATGATATTTTTAAGCTTGCCAATATCCTTGGCAGAAAAACCATGATCCAGAAGTTTTTTCTCATAATCGTTCATTGATTTCATCCCGAGTCCATTTACGATATATATCATAAATATAACACACTTTATTAATGACATACCACCAGACGGTCCCCTAAAGAGAACCGAGAGATTTAAGGTTAATAGATAGGAGTGAACACTCCTATTGGCTCTGTATTATTCAAGAATAATTCTTCGGTCTGGAAATGAATCTATTCAATCTAGCAAAAAGCCCGCTTTCGCGGGCTTTTTCATATCTACAGCTTGGGCTTGATTAGTTTTCCCAGCGTTTCAGCAGCACGCAGGCGTTAACACCGCCGAAGCCGAAACCGTTGGAGAGCGCGTAATTGATCGCGTATGGCAGAGCTTTGTTGCCGACGATATTCAAACCTTCGGCTGCCGGGTCTTTATTGTCCAGGTTCAGCGTTGGTGGCACGATCTGGTCACGAATGGCCAGAATGGTGAAAATCGTCTCAAGGCCGCCCGCTGCGCCCAGCAAGTGGCCAGTTGCAGATTTAGTCGAGGTTACCGCCAGCTTGCCGTCGGTGCCGAACAGGGTTTTGATGGCGTTGATTTCACCGAGATCGCCCACCGGAGGCGAGGTCGCGTGCGCATTCAAGTGCTGGATATCAGGTGGCTGCAAACCTGCCTGACGCAGAGCAATTTTCATCGCGCGGCCAGCACCGTTGCCGTCTTCAGCGCCGGATGTCATGTGGTATGCATCACCGCTGGTGCCGTAACCGACGATTTCTGCCAGAATTTTCGCGCCGCGGGCTTTCGCGTGCTCCAGTTCTTCGATAACCAGCATGCCTGCGCCTTCGCCCATCACGAAACCATCACGCGCGCTATCAAACGGGCGAGAGGCTTTTTCAGGATGGTCGGTATGGCCGGAAGACATCGCTTTGGCTGCCGCAAAACCACCCAAGCTTACGGTGTCGATGGCAGCTTCTGCGCCACCGCAAAGTGCCACGTCTGCTTCATCGTTGCGAATCAGACGCACGGCATCGCCGATAGCCTGAACGCCAGCTGCGCAAGCCGTTACCGGCGCGCCAATTGGGCCTTTAAACTGGTGTTTAATCGAAACTTGGCCAGAGGCCAAGTTCACCAGAAATGAAGGAATGGTGAAAGGCGACAAGCGTTTAGCACCACGTCTGTCATTCACGCGCACGGCGTTAGCAATCGCCGGGAAGCCGCCGATACCAGAACCAATAATGGTTGCGGTGCGCTCTTGCTGCTCTGCGGTTTCTGCTTTCCAGCCGGAGTCTGCAATGGCTTTATCTGCTGCAGCCATCGCAAAAAGAATGAAACGGTCCATCTTTTTCTGGTCTTTAGGCAAGACTGATTCATCGGGATCAAAGCCTGATTCCGGGTCCTGCTCTTTCGTTAAGACCTGACCGCCAATTTTTACAGACAGGGTTTCTACGATTTCATCTGGTAAAACGCGGATGCCTGACTGACCAGCCAGTAAACGCTTCCAGATGGTTTCAATGTCGCAGCCAAGAGGACTCACAGCCCCCATGCCGGTAATAACCACTCGACGATGAGTCATAAAACGTTCCTCTTTCGTTCTTAAAGTTCATATTGCCTTGCCGGTTTTTTATCGCAAACCAGCGTCGGCGGGATTATTGTCACCTTGAGTGACAGTATGTGATGAATTACGATTTTGTAAACTCGTAACCTGCAAATTTTTGTATCCTTTCTTAATTCGAAAGGCTGCGCAGCACTAAACTTGTGATAGCTATCACGCGTTCTTCCAGTTGTTCAGGCGTTTTTTGCTCAAGCATCAACGGGTGAGAGAAAGGCGTCATCACGCTGGTTATCGCCAGACAGACTTCATCTAAAGGTGTCTTGCGCTCAAACTCTCCAGACTCACGGCCATCTGTCACCACTTGCTGAACAATGCTGTAAAGCTCCGCGCGATGGTTAAGGGCAGATTTCCAATGCTGGGCTGCAGCTACGGCAGCAATGTCATGCAACTTTCTGTCTTCAAAGAATAGATCCAGGCTTTTCGTCATTAAGGCTTTGAAGATAGTGCGTAAGCGCAAAGTGGCAGTTTGGTCGCTGTCAGCAATTTCGCGCAATGCCAGCCCAATTTGCCCTACGCGCTGGGAGCAGACCGCCTCACCAATAGCCTGTTTTGATTCAAAAAACTTGTAAATATAGGCACTTGAAACACCAATCGCCTTAGCCAAGTCGGCCACCGAGGTTTTGGCATATCCAAAATGACGAAAATGGTCAAAAGCAGCGTTGATTATCTGCTCACGTCTTTCATGTTCAGCTGGTCCGCGCTGCGTTAACGCAACTGGATTTTCAGGTTTCATGCATTCCTCCAGACGAGCATGTCAGTAACTCAATGCAACACCAAACATCAATGTTATGAGTGATGATTTTTAATAATCGTAACCTGCACAGCGACTTTGCGCTACCGGTAAAGTGCAAAAGGCACTATGGAAGTTGATTGAAGGGGGATTAGGTCAGCCTATCGGGATAAAATTTCGATTTATTATTTCTAATGTGAAGATGACCCAATCTTTGTGTATCCTTTTCAAGAAAGGGATTATCTGTGCCCACGGATTATTTTTTATAATCCGATGAGCCATCTGTCAGAAAAACTCAATCGCTCAAACAATCAAACCTCTCTACTCTGAGCGCCGACCCACACTTCACCTTTTTTAAGACCAGCGAAAACTATGTTGCTTACCGTTCTTTATATCATTGGTATTACAGCCGAAGCGATGACAGGTGCCTTAGCGGCCGGACGTCGCAAAATGGATACTTTTGGCGTCATTATCATTGCGGCGGCGACCGCCATTGGCGGCGGTTCGGTCCGCGACATGCTGCTGGGCCACTATCCGCTGGGCTGGGTGAAGCATCCTGAGTACATTGTGATTGTGGCGGCAGCCGCGCTGCTGACGACTTTCCTTGCGCCGCTGATGCGCCATCTCCGCAGGCTGTTCTTGGTATTAGACGCCCTTGGCTTGGTGGTCTTTTCTATTATTGGTACCCAAGTTGCGTTGGATATGGGCCACGGCGCCATCATAGCCTCGGTGTGTGCGGTGATAACTGGCGTCTTCGGCGGCGTACTGCGCGATATGATGTGCAACCAGATCCCGCTGGTTTTCCAAAAAGAGATTTATGCCGGTATCTCCTTCGCGTCGGCTTGGATATACATCGGTTTGCAGTACTTCTCTTTGCCACACAATTTGGTGGTAATTATCACCCTGCTGGTTGGCTTTATTGCCCGTCTGATCGCCCTGCGTTTCCGTCTGGGGCTGCCGGTATTTAACTATCCGCATTCCGATCACTGAGAAACCCAACTCAATTGCTATTCGGGCATACCTGTTAAATCAAAGGCAGGTATGCGCTGTTGGCCCAGAAACTCAGCCAAATCTTGGACGTCTGGGTGATGGATAAACGCTAAAATACCCCCGACTCTCTTTTTGCCAATCCCCACCGATTTTTGCCAACCTTCTGCCGTCAGGCTTTCAACTTCCCGCCAGTGCTTCTGAGTTGCAGCCACGTTCAGTGCAAAGGTGGGGAAGCCAATGGCCGAAAGCCACTGCCTGAAGGTTTTCTGTTTAGCGAGTTGCAACTCAGCATAAATGTTCTGCCCCTGCTTCGGACCTAGCCCAGGCGTTGCAGCAATGCTCTCAGGCGTCAGACTCAACCAATCTGCCAAATCCGTCACTTTCTTATCATTCATCAGTGACCGCCAAGTGGCCTCCCCCAGCCCTCTCAATTTTAAGGCGTTCGGGCCACTCAGCCATGTGAGGCGAGATAGGAATTGCTGCTCGCAGCTCGCCGTGGGTTTAAAGCAGGTGAGCGGCGTGTAATCGTTCATGAGGATGGCATCTGAGTTAGGCCGCTGCTTCACCCGCCAAACAACCTTCTCCAGCACGGGTATACCCTGCCCGGCCAGAACAATAGAAACGTGGTCGCCAGGCGCGAGATCCCAATCCCTAAGCTTCTGTGGAGAACCAATACTGACTTTCGTCACCCTTTTATCATCAAGCTTTATCGCTTTGAGACGCACGATCACCGTCAGTTTGCCTCGCCTGCCGACCAGCGTTTCAATACTCCTGATTTCGGCAAGCTGGGCCTCGGGCGGGTATTTCCAGGCAATTGCCCAGTCTGCCGTATTATTTTTCCAATAGCGGCCAGCGGGTTCTTGCCCCTGCCTCACCACCACGCCGTCTGTGACAAAAGGCAAAGGCTGGTTGAACCATACCTCTCGCCAGCGAGCTATATCCTGAGAGGTGCTCACTGGCTTGGAAAAGGATTCCGCGAGAGGGAAACCTAATTTTGTCAGCTCGCTGAGCCTTGCCTCCATTGTTTTCGGCCCATCCGGCCAAGACCAGATGAACAGTCCCAACTGGCTTAAGGTCGCTGATGGAGAATGGCGCATCATGGCACCCGCGACTTTCGAGCGAGCATTCACACCTCCCGACTCTTTCTGTTGATGACCGTTCATCAGCAGAAACAGCTCACCTTGCAGAGTCAACTGTTCGCGGGTGTCGGCAATCTTCGGCAAAATAGCGGAAATAAATGCTGCTTTGGATGTCCAGTTCTGCCCCATCAGGCCATCGCCACGGCTCATTAGAGAAACCAGCTTTCCTTTCTGGTAAACCAAAGTCACAGCAACACCGTCTATTTTCGGCTGCACCCAAAGGTCTTGACGACCAATGATCCAGCGAGCCAGAGCCGATTCGTCGCGCAGCTTCTTTAATCCGGTATGAGCAAAAGGATGCTGAATCAGAGGGCTTGAGGCTGAAGAGGCGTCGCGCGGTGGGTTAGCCTCAGAGAGTGGCCGGCCCGCGCATCGCAGCCAGTCACTCTGCTTATGGCGCAAACTGTCGTAGGTCGCGTCGTCTATCTGGCTCTGCCCGTATTGGTGATAACGCGTATCCCAATGCAATAGCTGCTCGGTCAGCGCCTGAGTTTCGAGGTCTAATCGTGACTGAGGCCAGTCTGGGCAGCTGGCAAAACTCGGGGTTGGCAGAAAACACAGCAAGAGCAGCAATTTAACTATCCGGCGCATCGGCACCTCCTTGTGGGCCTGACTTAAGCCCAGTGAGTAGACACCGAACTGCTTTGTCCCGCCATCGCCGATGAAAAAGCTTGCGATATGCATTCCTGACATTCGACTTTGTTGCTGCAACAGGAAAAAATTTTGGAATCCATCGTGGAAAAATGACTTTTAGCGCTGTTTTATCCACAGATGTTGCGATGAAATACGTCTCAACGCTGCACCAGAAGCGGCTAGCGTGTATACTGTGCGGAAGATCACTCTTCGCACACTTCCTATCAACCTATTCAGTTGAAACGTCATCATGGTCCAAGGCACGCTATATATTATCTCCGCACCCAGTGGAGCAGGTAAATCAAGTCTGATTCAGGCTTTGCTGAAAACTCAGCCTCTTTACGATACTCAAGTTTCCATTTCCCATACGACTCGAGCAGTTCGCCCGGGAGAGAAACATGCAGAACACTATTTCTTCGTCTCGAAAGAAGAATTCTGCGAGATGATCGCTAAAGATGCTTTCCTCGAACACGCTGAAGTTTTCGGTAACCACTACGGAACTTCGCGCGAAGCGATTGAGCAAGTTCTGGCATCAGGCGTTGACGTGTTTTTGGACATCGACTGGCAAGGCGCGCAGCAAATTCGTAAAAAGATGCCGCAAGCGCGCAGCATTTTTGTATTGCCGCCGTCGAAAGACGAACTGGATCGCCGCCTGCGTGGCCGCGGACAGGATAGCGAAGAAGTCATTGCTAAACGTATGGCGCAAGCCGTCGCGGAAATGACCCACTTTGCTGAGTACGACTATTTAATTGTGAACGATGATTTTGATCTGGCTTTATCGGATTTAAAAACCATTATTCGCGCCGAACGTCTGCGTCTGAGCCGTCAAAAGCTTCGCCATGACGGATTAATCACCAAACTATTGGCAGACTGAAGTCACTTTCAGTATTATGCCCAGTCTTTCGTCACCCTGTGGAGTAGCACATATATGGCACGCGTAACTGTTCAAGACGCTGTAGAGAAAATTGGTAACCGTTTTGACCTGGTGTTGGTGGCTGCTCGTCGCGCACGCCAGCTGCAATCTGGTGGTAAAGATCCACTGGTCGCTGAAGAAAACGATAAATACACTGTTATTGCCCTGCGTGAAATCGAAGAAGGTTTGATTACTAATCAGATCCTCGACGTTCGCGATCGTCAGGAGCAACAAGAGCAGGAAGCCGCAGAGATTCAGGCAGTGACTGCCATCGCTGAAGGCCGTCGTTAATTAACGAAACGGATCTCACTTGTACATCTTTGAAAGCCTGAATCAACTGATTCAAAAATACCTGCCAGAGGAGCAAATCAAGCGCCTCGTGCAGGCTTACCTCGTCGCGCGGGACGCGCACGAGGGGCAGACTCGCTCGAGCGGTGAACCTTACATTACTCACCCGGTAGCGGTAGCCTGTATTTTGGCTGAAATGAGGCTCGACCACGAGACTCTGATGGCGGCGTTATTACATGACGTCATCGAAGACACGCCTGCGACATACCAGGATATGGAGCAACTGTTCGGCAAAAGCGTTGCCGAACTGGTCGAAGGCGTTTCAAAGCTGGACAAGCTGAAGTTCCAAGATAAGAAAGAAGCGCAGGCGGAAAACTTCCGCAAAATGATCATGGCGATGGTGCAAGACATCCGCGTCATTCTGATCAAACTCGCCGACCGTACCCATAACATGCGCACGCTGGGCTCTTTGCGCCCGGATAAACGTCGCCGTATTGCCCGCGAAACGCTGGAAATTTACAGCCCGCTGGCACACCGTTTGGGTATTCACCATCTGAAAACTGAGCTCGAAGAGCTAGGTTTTGAAGCCCTGTATCCAAACCGTTATCGCGTCATTAAAGAAGTGGTGAAAGCCGCTCGCGGTAATCGTAAAGAGATGATTCAGAAGATACTTTCTGAAATTGAAGGGCGTCTGACCGAAGCCGGAATTCAGTGTCGGGTGAGTGGTCGCGAAAAGCACCTCTATTCTATCTACTGCAAGATGCACCTGAAAGAGCAGCGTTTTCATTCCATCATGGATATCTATGCTTTTCGGGTCATCGTCAAAGAACTCGACACCTGCTACCGCGTGTTAGGCCAGGCTCATAGCCTGTACAAACCGCGTCCGGGCCGAGTCAAAGATTACATCGCCATTCCAAAAGCCAACGGCTATCAATCTCTGCATACTTCACTCATTGGCCCGCACGGCGTGCCGGTTGAAGTGCAAATCCGTACCGAAGATATGGACCAGATGGCCGAAATGGGTGTTGCCGCTCACTGGGCCTACAAAGAGAATGGTGAAAATAGCACGACGGCGCAGATCCGCGCCCAGCGCTGGCTGCAAAGCCTGCTTGAGCTCCAGCAAAGTGCCGGTAACTCATTCGAATTCATTGAAAGCGTAAAATCAGACCTCTTCCCTGATGAAATTTACGTCTTCACCCCAGAAGGCCGCATTGTCGAACTGCCTGCTGGCGCGACGCCTGTCGACTTCGCCTACGCAGTTCACACTGACATCGGCCACGCCTGTGTCGGTGCGCGCGTCGACAGACAGCCTTACCCGCTTTCGCAACCACTGACCAGCGGCCAGACTATCGAGATCATTACGGCACCTGGCGCGCGTCCTAATGCGGCATGGTTAAACTTTGTGGTGAGCTCACGCGCTCGCGCCAAAATCCGCCAAATGCTCAAGAACTTGAAACGTGATGACTCCGTTTCGCTCGGTCGCCGGTTGCTCAATCACGCATTGGGTAGTGGTAAAAAGATTTCCGACCTGCCGCCAGAAAACATCAAAAATGAGCTGGATCGCATGAAGCTCACCGCAATGGATGACCTGCTGGCTGAAATCGGCTTGGGTAATGCCATGAGCGTGGTGGTTGCCAAAAATCTCATGGGCGACCAGTCGTCTATGGCGAGCAGCGGCACGCGCAATCTGCCAATCAAAGGCGCAGATGGCGTACTGATCACCTTCGCGAAGTGCTGCCGCCCTATTCCTGGCGACCCGATTATTGCCCACGTCAGCCCGGGCAAAGGTCTCGTTATTCACCACGAATCCTGCCGTAACATTCGCGGATACCAGAAAGAGCCTGAGAAATTCATGGCTGTAGATTGGGATGACCAAGAAACAGACCAAGAGTTTATCGCGGAAATCAAAGTTGATATGTTCAATCATCAGGGCGCGCTGGCGAACCTGACGGCTGCTATCAATGCTGCCCAGTCGAACATTCAGAGTCTGAGTACCGAAGAAAAAGATGGCCGGGTTTACAGCGCCTTTATTCGCCTGACGACCCGCGACCGCGTGCATCTGGCAAATATCATGCGCAAAATCCGTATCATGCCGGACGTGATTAAAGTCAGCCGTAATCGAAACTAGCCGTCATGACTCCTGAACGTTATGCGCGCATCTGCGAAATGCTTGCAGCCCGGCAGCCAGACCTGACGGTATGCATGGAAGAAGTGCATAAGCCGCATAACATCGCTGCGGTTATCCGCACGGCAGATGCCGTTGGCGTTCACGAAGTCCACGCGGTTTGGCCCTCAAGTCGCATGCGTACGCTGGTTTCCTCCGCTGCAGGAAGTAACAGCTGGGTGCAGGTGAAAACTCACCAAACCATTGAATCCGCCGTCGCCAAAATGAAAGCGAAAGGGATGCAAGTGTTGGCCACTCACCTTTCCGACAAAGCGGTAGACTTTCGCACCATCGACTACACTCGCCCGACCTGCATTCTGCTCGGTCAGGAAAAAACCGGTATCAGCCCCGAAGCCTTAGCGTTAGCCGATAGCGATATCGTTATCCCCATGGTGGGCATGGTTCAGTCGCTGAATGTCTCCGTCGCCTCTGCACTCATCCTGTATGAAGCACAGCGCCAGCGGCAAAATGCCGGGATGTATCAGCGTGAAATCAGTCCGTTAGCTCACAAAGAGCAGCAGCGCCTGCTTTTTGAGGGGGGTTATCCTGTATTATCTAACGTCGCGAAACGCAAAAAACTTCCTCGCCCGCTGATCGACGAAACCGGGCAAATCGTGGCTGATGACGAATGGTGGTCCGCAATGCAAATGACGGTTAAAAGAAGATGAAGGGCCGCCTGCTCGATGCCATCCCTCTGACGTCGCTTTCCGGCGTTGGGGCTAGTCAGGCTGATAAGCTGGCTAAACTCGGCCTCGAAACCATTCAGGACTTACTGCTCCACCTTCCCCTACGCTATGAAGATCGCACCCGCCTCTATGCCATCAATGACCTGCTTCCGGGCATTTTTGCGACCATAGAAGGGGAAGTATTGCGCAGCGACATCAGCTTTGGGCGGCGCAGAATGATGACCTGCCAGATTAGTGACGGCACGGGCATGGTCACTTTGCGTTTCTTCAATTTCAATGCGGCGATGAAAAACAGCCTCGCTCCCGGAAGGCGCGTTACCGCCTATGGCGAGATTAAGCGTGGCACCATCGGCGCAGAAATCATTCACCCTGAATATCGTATTCAGGGCGAAAACAGCGAAGTCGTGCTGCAAGAGTCTCTGACTCCGGTCTATCCGACGACGGAAGGTATCCGCCAGGCAACCCTGCGTAAGCTTACCGATCAAGCCCTTGAGCTGCTCGACACCGTGCCGATTGCCGAACTGCTGCCCGAAGAACTCAGCCGGACGCTGATTTCACTGCCGAAAGCCCTGCATCTTCTGCACCGGCCGCCCCCAGATATTCAGTTAGCCGATTTGGAAAAAGGCCAGCACCCCGCGCAGCGCAGGCTGATTATGGAGGAGTTACTCGCTCATAACCTCAGCATGCTCGCCGTCCGGGCCGGCACTCAAAGCTATAAAGCCTTGCCGCTTAAGCACGATGACCGCCTGAAAGATAAGTTTTTGGCTTCGCTGCCTTTCAGCCCTACCGGCGCGCAGCAGCGCGTGGTGGCCGAAATCGAACAGGACTTAGCCAAAAACTACCCGATGATGCGATTGGTTCAGGGCGACGTTGGCTCGGGTAAAACGCTGGTTGCCGCACTGGCCGCGCTCTGCGCCATTGCGCAAGGTAAACAGGTTGGGCTGATGGCGCCGACGGAGCTGCTGGCCGAACAGCATGCCAATAACTTCCGCCAGTGGTTTGAACCGCTGGGTATTAAGGTGGGTTGGCTCGCCGGAAAGCAGAAAGGCAAAGCCCGCCAGGCTCAGCAAGAGGCTATCGCCAGCGGCGAAGTCTCCATGGTCGTCGGCACGCACGCCATATTTCAAGAGCAGGTACTCTTCTCCTCTCTCGCCTTAGTGATTATCGATGAGCAGCACCGTTTCGGGGTTCATCAACGTCTGGCGCTGTGGGAAAAAGGCAAACAGCAGGGATTCCACCCGCACCAGCTGATCATGACCGCCACGCCTATCCCGCGAACGCTGGCGATGACTGCCTATGCCGACCTTGATACCTCCGTCATCGACGAACTGCCGCCGGGCCGAACGCCGGTGACCACGGTCGCCATTCCAGACACTCGCCGCAGCGATATCATTGCGCGGGTGAAAGGCGCCTGTGAGCAGGAAAATCGTCAGGCTTACTGGGTGTGTACGCTGATTGAAGAGTCGGAAATGCTGGAAGCCCAGGCTGCCGAAGCGACGTGGGAAGGCTTAAAAGAAGCCCTGCCCGAACTAAAAATTGGGCTGGTTCATGGGCGAATGAAAGCTCAAGAAAAACAGGCGGTAATGCTGGCTTTCAAGCAGGGCGAAGTGCAATTACTGGTCGCCACCACGGTGATTGAAGTAGGGGTTGATGTACCAAATGCCAGCCTGATGATTATTGAGAACCCTGAGCGACTAGGTCTGGCGCAGCTTCACCAGTTGCGCGGGCGCGTCGGCCGTGGCGCTGTCGCCTCGCACTGTGTGCTGCTGTATAAAACGCCGCTGAGCAAAACGGCGCAGATTCGCCTGCAAGTGCTGCGCGATAGCAACGACGGCTTTGTGATTGCTCAACAAGATTTAGAAATTCGTGGGCCGGGCGAGTTACTGGGCACCCGACAAACCGGCAGTGCAGAGTTTAAAGTAGCGGATTTACTGCGCGATCAGGCGATGATCCCCGAGGTACAGCGCATTGCGCGTTATCTACAACAGCAGTTCCCGCAGCATGCACACGCGCTGATTGAGCGCTGGTTGCCTGAAAGAGTGCGCTACACCAACGCCTAGATGAGTTAAGTGCCGTCCCTGGCACCCAATCACATTACGCCACGCTTGGGAAAACAGGCAGCAGTAAGAACAGTTTGATGACAATCGCGTTCGCGATATCAATAAAGAATGCTCCCACCATTGGAACCACCAGAAACGCCAAATGCGACGGGCCAAAACGGTTGGTGATCGCCTGCATGTTGGCGATCGCGGTCGGCGTTGCTCCCAGCCCAAAGCCACAGTGTCCCGCCGCCAGTACCGCCGCGTCGTAGTTGCGCCCCATCACTCTGTAGGTCACAAAAATCGCGTACAGCGCCATCGACAGAGTCTGAACGCCGAGGATTGCCATCATCGGCAGCGCCAACGACGCCATCTCCCACAACTTCAAACTCATCAAAGCCATCGCAAGGAACAGCGAAAGGCTGACGTTACCCAGTACGGAAACCGCGCGGTCGAAGACGCGATAGAACCCCAGCCAGGCCAGCAAATTACTAAGAATCACGCCAACAAACAGCACGCAAACAAAGGTCGGGATTTCGAAGGCCGAGCCTTGCAGCAGCTTGGAAACGTGAGTGCCCGCCGTCAGGCAGATAGCAATCAGGGCAATGGTTTCCAGCAGCACCATTGAGCTTATCATGCGCCCGACGGCCGGTTTTTCGAAGGCGCTAGGATCAGCCGCGTCGTCCGGCGTGCCGTTGGGTGTCGAAGAGTGGCTCACCAGATAGCGCGCTACCGGGCCGCCAATAATGCCGCCCAGCACTAAGCCGAAGGTGGCGCAGGCCATCGCGACTTCGGTGGCATTCTCAAAGCCATATTTCTCTACGAACAGCTTGCTCCACGCCGCCCCCGTTCCGTGCCCGCCGGAAAGGGTGATAGAGCCAGCCAGCAGGCCCATCAGCGGGTCGAGACCGAGCAGTTTCGCCATGCCAATGCCGATGGCGTTTTGCAGCAGCAGTAACCCGAGCACCACGAATACCAGCAAGGCCAATGCCTTACCTCCCGCCCGCAAACTCGCAAGGTTGGCATTCAGGCCGATGGTGGCGAAGAAGGCCAACATCAGCGGTTCTTTCAACGACATATCAAAACTCACTTCCCAATCAAAGAGTTGGTTAGCAAGTAAAAGTAAGAAAGCCACCAGCAAACCGCCCGCAACGGGTTCGGGAATGGTGTACTTTTTGAGGAAAGAGATTGATTGGACGCACTTACGGCCTAAAAGGAGGACTAACGTCGCGGCAACGAGCGTGCCATAGGTATCGAGATGAATCATTGAAATGCTCCATGTGTGCAAAAATCCATAATTATTATTGAGTTATAAGAACTCCGGATCGCTGTTGTTTTCTTGAGAGGGAATTAGAAGTCAGATAGGCAATTCAGTGCAAGAAAAACAGTGTCAACGTGCGACGAGAATTAGCGTTTTCTCTCAAGAATTTGGTTTCGCAATCGATTGCTTTTGGAAAGGTTTTCATGAAAAATGCCCGCTTTGCCGCTTAATGGACGTCCAAATCATGAGTACGCAATCTGCCGAGACAGACGCACAGCACGCCGAACTTTCCCGCCCACAGCACAGTGAACTGATTTATCGCCTTGAAGATCGCCCGCCGCTGCCGCAAACCCTGTTTGCCGCCTGTCAGCACTTATTGGCGATGATCGTGGCCGTAATCACCCCCGCGCTGCTTATTTGTCAGGCACTCGGCCTGCCGGCGCAGGATACTCAGCACATTATTAGCATGTCGCTGTTTGCGTCCGGCCTCGCATCCATTTTGCAAATTAAAACCTGGGGGCCGGTCGGCTCCGGGCTGCTCTCCATTCAGGGCACCAGCTTTAACTTTGTCGCGCCGTTAATCATGGGCGGTATGGCGTTGAAAAACGGCGGCGCGGATGTCCCAACCATGATGGCGGCGCTGTTCGGCACCCTAATGGTGGCGTCCTGCACCGAAATCATTCTTTCCCGCTTCCTGCATCTGGCCCGCCGGGTGATCACGCCCCTGGTGTCGGGCATTGTAGTAATGATTATCGGCCTGTCGCTGATTCAAGTTGGCCTGACGTCAATTGGCGGCGGCTACACGGCGATGAACGATCACACCTTTGGCGCGCCGAAGAACTTGCTGCTGGCCGCCGTGGTTCTGGTAGTAATTATCCTGCTCAACCGCCAGAAAAACCCTTACCTGCGCGTCGCCTCGCTGGTGATCGCAATGGCCGTGGGCTACGTCGCCGCGTGGTTGATGGGCATGCTGCCAGACTCGGCTCCGGCGACACAGACCAATCTGGTTACGCTGCCGACCCCGCTGTACTACGGGCTGGGCTTCGACTGGAACTTACTGATTCCTTTGATGCTGATTTTCATGGTGACCTCGCTGGAAACCATCGGCGACATTACCGCCACCTCTGACGTTTCCGAGCAGCCGGTCAGCGGCCCGCTGTATATGAAGCGCATCAAAGGCGGCGTATTAGCCAATGGCCTGAACTCGATGCTTTCAGCCGTGTTCAACACCTTCCCTAACTCCTGCTTCGGCCAGAACAACGGCGTGATTCAGTTAACCGGCGTTGCCAGTCGCTATGTCGGGTTTGTGGTGGCATTGATGCTGATCGCGCTGGGCCTGTTCCCCGCCGTGGCGGGCTTTGTGCAGCATATTCCTGAGCCGGTGCTGGGCGGCGCGACCATCGTGATGTTCGGTACCATCGCGGCATCCGGTGTGCGCATTGTTTCCCGCGAGCGCCTGAATCGCCGGGCGATTATGATCATGGCGCTCTCTTTGGCCGTCGGCATGGGCGTTTCCCAGCAGCCGCTGATTTTGCAATTCGCCCCGGACTGGCTGAAAACCCTGCTCTCCTCGGGTATTGCGGCTGGCGGCATTACCGCCATTGTGCTGAACCTGATTTTCCCGCACGAAAAATAAACATCCGCTGTAACCCCTGCAACTGCGGCGAGAGGTCTGGAACCCTCGCCGCATTTTCTTGTCTCTGTCATGCTAACCTATTGAGAAAGGCCACTGTTTACGGCATAAACAAGGTACTCTTACACTCCTTTCCCGACGGATACGGATTTAGACGATGAAATTTATCGGTAAAGTTTTGCTGACATTAGTCCTGCTGTTGGTGCTGGCGGTTGTGCTGCTCTATGTGCTGTTGCAAACGCGCTGGGCGGCGACGCAAGTCAGCCAATGGATCACTGGCAACAGTAACTACCACCTATCAGTCGGAAAAATAGACCACGGCTGGTCAGAACCAGGCCGCATTGTGCTCAATGATGTGACATTGGGGGCCAAAAACCAGCCGGACGCGCTGAATGCGGCACAGGTAAATCTCGACCTGAGCTGGCGCCAAATCACCGATCCCAAATTCTTCGATCGCATCACGCTCATCAACGGGCGTCTCAATCTCAACCCTTCCGCGTTGAATTTGCCGATTCAGGCCAACACGCTTCAGTTGAGCAAAATGGCGCTGGTCGGTGATGTGAACGACTGGGAAATTGATGGCCAAAAAGTGAATGCTGGCATCTATCCTTGGCAGCCCAAGGCCGGGCGCGTGCTTGGCGAAAATGCCGAGTTCCAGCTTAGTGCCTCTGCGCTGACCCTCAACGGCATTCCTGCTGAAAACATTCTGGTTCAAGGTCAGATTAACAATAATCAACTCACGCTGAACAACTTCGGCGGGGACTTGGCTCGCGGCCAGTTAACCGGCAAGGCAAGCCGAGCGGCAGATGGCAGTTGGACTATCGACAACGTGCGTTTGAGCAATGTCCGCCTGCAAACCGCCGAGCCGCTGTCGGTGTTCTTACAAGACGCCCACAAGTTACCAAAAGTCAGTATTAAGCGTTTTGACCTGATTGATGCTCGCCTGCAAGGGCAAGACTGGGCGTTCAGCGATGTCGACCTGTCAGTGAAAGATGTCAATCTGCAAGACGGTGACTGGCAGAGCGAAGATGGTGAAATCTCACTCAACGCCACCGAGATGATCAATGGCAGTCTGCATGTCATCGACCCGTTAGTGAATTTGGACCTTTCGCCGCAGGGCATCGCCATTCGCCAAGTGAGCGGGCGCTGGGAAGGCGGCCTGCTGCGCACCACCGGCAGCTGGACTCGCGCCAACAAGCGCTTACAGTTAGATGAACTGACGGTTGCCGCGCTGGAATACACTTTGCCGCAAAACTGGCGCCAGCTTTGGCTGCAAACCCTGCCGTCTTGGCTGTCCGAGGTGTATGTCGGCAAGTTGATGACCAACCGCAATCTGATCATCGATATTTCGCCGCAGTTCCCCTTCCAGCTCACCGCGCTCGACGGCTACGGCAGCGATTTACTTCTGGCGCGTAACCACGAGTGGGGCATCTGGTCCGGCAAACTCAACCTTAATGCCAGCGACGCAACCTTCAATAAAGTCGACGTTCGTCGGCCGTCTCTGGCACTGGAAGCCGCAGACAATCAGGTCAAAATCACCGAAATGAGCGCCTTCACTAAAGAAGGTCTGCTGGAAGCCACGGGCAACGTTGACCAACAGCCGCAGCGCAATTTCTCCCTCAATCTGACAGGGCGCGCCGTGCCGTCGAACGTGTTAGAAAACTGGGGATGGCCTCACCTGCCGCTAGAGGGCAATGCTAACTTGCAGCTCAATCTGCAAGGGCAGCTTCCGGCGAATGTCGATTTCAAACCGACGCTCAACGGCAAGCTTCACGCCCTCAGCGCCGATGGCAAGCAAATCGACCAGCAAATGAGTCAGGGAATAGTAGCAGGCAGTAACTGAATGACTTCCAGTCACTTACACCGTAAGTGACTGGAATGATTGAAGTGCCCAAGGCAGGCGTGGCTCGCAGGATGACAGTTATCAGTTGATCTGCGGCTCGAGTGGAGCATCAGGTGACGCCGGTAAAACGAGATAGGTCCCTTCAAAAATTGCTCCGTTAGGCTCATCGCCTAACAGATTCACTTCCAACTGAACGCGGGCCCTGCGCCCCTTCGCCAGCCGGTCGAGATCGCCACTGATAGAGCTGAGGTCGGCGATGGCGCGCGGACGGCCGGTGACTGGCGCGCTGTAGCGAATATGGGCATCGGCCAGAACAATGGTTCCCCCCAAGTGGCGCTCGCGTAGCAGCAACCAGATTAACCCCCAGCCGGTCAGCGTCGCCAATGAGAACAGGCTACCGGCGAACAGCGTATGGTGCGGATTCTGATTCCCTGCTTCCGGCATGGTGGTGACGAAACGCTGGCCGGTGTACTGGCTAATGCGCACACCCATTTTCTCACTCAGCGGAATATGGTCATACCAAGCTTGTTGCAGCTGCCCGCACCAGTCGGGGCGGTGCAGAATGTCGTCCAACGTCTCAATCGGTTTGATCATCAAGAAGTGGCGCACTGGCGTGGTCTGCGGGGTAGTAATTTCCCCCTGGTTAACGAAACCCAGTTTGGCAAAGAATGCCTCAGCGTCTTCGCGCGCACTACACACCACGCGCTTCACTCCCTCCTGACGAGCAACGGACTCCAGCGTCATCGCCACCAGCGTCCCTAAGCCTTTGCCTTGGACGTTCGGGTCTACGGCCAGAAAGCGAATTGACGCCTCGTTATCCGCATTAATATACAAACGCCCCACGGCCACGGTGTTGCCGTGCTCATCCACCACCATTTGGTGGTGTGCCATGGCGTCATAGGCATCACGTTCTGAGCCTTCGGGCTGATGCAGCGGCTTACGCAACATCTCCCAGCGGAAGGAGTAATAAGCCGCCAGTTCTTTTTCGGTTACAGGAACTCTCAAATGATACATAGGTAGATTCTCTCCGGCGCGATGCCTTTTAAATCAGACTTGTAGCCAGAAGGTCACGGGTCCGTCATTCACCAGTGCCACTTTCATGTCGGCGGCAAAGCGCCCTGTTTCAGTCGGAATGCCTTTCTCCCTGCATTTCCCGCAGAAGTAGTCATACAGTCTTTCGGCTTCCTGAGGCGCTGCGCCTCGCGAAAAGCCCGGGCGATTGCCCTTTTGGGTATCGGCCACCAGGGTGAATTGCGAAACCACTAGCAGGCTGCCCCCTGCCTGTTGCACGTTAAGGTTCATCTTGCCGTTCTCATCACTGAAGATACGGTATCCGATCACCTTATCGCACAGTTTTTTTGCCTTTTGCTCATCGTCACCCTGTTCGACACCCAGCAAAATCAATAATCCCGGCCCAATCTCACCGCAAACTTCGCCATCTACCGTCACGCTGGCATTCAGTACGCGTTGAATTAATGCAATCATAAAAATCCTTTCGTGTTACGCCATTAGGGTTCTTTGATATTTAAAGCCGCGGTGTCCGAAGTGCGCAGTTTGCGCAGTGAGCGGTATTCACCCAGCGTGACGGTGATCTCCGCCCCCAGCAGCACAATACACCAGCTCACATAGACCCATAGGAACAAGATCGGAATCACCGCCAGCACGCCATAAATCAGCTGATAAGAGGGGAAAAGCTGGATATAGAGCGCAAACACCTTCTTGCCTAGCTCAAATAATATGCCTGAGACCAAAGCGCCGATTAACGCGTCTTTTGGCGGCACGCGCACCGTCGGGACGACCTGATAAAGCAGCCAGAAGGAGATCCACGAAATCAGCAGAGGCAACACGCGCAGTACGCGGTCGATCACCGAATGCACGTCCGTCACGTTGCTCAGCCAGTTGAGTGAGAGCAGGTAGGAGCTGATCGCCACGCTGGCCACCAGCAGGATCGGGCCGAGCGTCAGCACCATCCAGTAGACGGCAAAGGAGAAGACGATCGGGCGTTTGTTTTTGCTGTCCCAAATCTTATTCAGCACGCTGTCCACCGAGGCGATCAGCAGCAGCGCGGTGATAATCAGCCCACAGGTACCGACGGCGGTCATTTTGCTGGAGTTGGCGACAAACTGCTCGAGGTAGCGCTGGATCACGTCGCCGGTGGCGGGCATGAAATTATTGAAAATAAAGGCTTTAAGCTGCTCGCTTATCTCGGAGAATACTGGGAAAAGGGCGAACAGCGAGAAGACCACTGCGATTAATGGCACCAAGGAGAGCAGCGAAACGTAGGCCAGATGGCCCGCCAGTAACGTCAGGCCATCCTTATCGGCACGCTTAAGCAGCAGGTGTACAAAATGCCCGCCGGCTTTTACTCGACGCCACAGTACTCTCATCCATGCTCCGCGTTAGAAAACCAGGTTGGTACGGTTTTTTTGTCTTCCACCAGCACGGCTGTGATACCGACAGACTGCGCGGACTCGACGTTTTCGAGCACGTCGTCGAAGAACACCGCCTCGCTGGCGCTAACGCCTTCTTTATTCAGCACGTATTCGAAAATGCGGGTTTCGGGCTTACGCATCCCTAAGTCTTGCGACAGATAAATAGCATCCGTATTTTCTGCGATTTCAGGGAAGTGTTTTGGCCAGTAGTCGAGATGCAGGCTATTGGTGTTAGACAGCACTACCACGCGATGGCCCTGCTGGCGCAGCGTTTTGAACAGCTCAATCACCTCTGGGCGCAGGCCAACGAAAACCGCGTGCCAGCCCGCGCTGAATTGCTCAAAGCTGAGCGCAATGCCCATTTCTTCGCACAGCGAGGTGGCGAACTCTTCGTCGCTGATTTCGCCGCGTTCGTGCTTCTTGAACACGTCGCCCATTGAAAATCTTTCATTGAGTATCGCCAAAGGCGTACCGCTGAGGTTGCTCCACACCCCAAGCACACGTTTGAAATCAATATCAATAATGACGTTTCCCATATCAAAAATGTACAGCATTGCACGCTCCTGATTTCAAAGATGATGCTTAACTTTAGCGGGAAAAGGGACGTATGAACAGGGAGTGAACCACAGGGTTGCGAGGTAAATTGAGTAAAAAACACAAAAAAAACAGGGCACCCAAAGGCGCCCTGTTTGATTGAAAACGTCTAGCGAGGAAGAAGATTAACCTTCTTTAGGACCACGCATTGCACGTTTACGATCGTTCTCAGTCAGGTGACGTTTACGGATACGTACAGACTGAGGAGTCACTTCTACCAGTTCGTCATCATCGATGAATTCCAGAGCTTGCTCCAGAGACATTTTGATAGCAGGAACCAGGGTAGTCGCTTCGTCAGTACCGGACGCACGCATGTTGGTCAGCTTCTTACCGGTCAAGCAGTTCACGGTCAGGTCGTTAGAACGTGAGTGAATACCGATGATCTGGCCTTCATACACTTCTGCGCCGTGGCCCAGGAACAATTTGCCGCGGTCTTGCAGGCTGAACAGTGCGAACGCAACAGCTTTACCCTGACCGTTAGAAATCAGAACGCCGTTCTGGCGCTGACCGATTTCACCCGGACGAACGTCGTCGTAGTGGCTGAAGGTGGAGTACAGCAGGCCAGTACCAGAAGTCATGGTCATGAACTCAGTACGGAAGCCGATCAGGCCACGCGCTGGGATCAGGTAATCCAGACGGATACGACCTTTGCCGTCAGGGATCATGTCCTTAACGTCGCCTTTACGCTCACCCATGGCTTGCATGACTGAACCCTGGTGCTGTTCTTCGATATCCAGCGTTACGTTTTCGAATGGCTCTTGTTTACGACCATCAATCATCTTGTTGATAACTTTTGGACGAGAAACAGCGATTTCGAAACCTTCACGACGCATGTTTTCAATCAGAACTGACAGGTGAAGTTCACCACGGCCAGATACGCGGAACGCATCAGCATCTTCAGTTTCTTCAACACGCAGTGCCACGTTGTGCACCAGTTCTTTGTTCAGACGGTCAAGAATCTGACGTGAAGTCACATACTTACCTTCTTTACCACAGAACGGAGAGGTGTTTACGTTGAAGTACATGGTAACGGTTGGTTCATCAACGCTCAGTGGAGTCAGCGCTTCGACGTTCTGTGGATCACAGATGGTGTCGGAGATGTTCAACTCGCCTAAGCCGGTGATAGCAATGATGTCGCCTGCTTCAGCCAGTTGAGTTTCGATACGCTCCAGACCCATGTGGCCCAGTACTTTACCGACTTTACCGTTACGGGTTTTGCCTTCGCTATCGATGATAGTGACTTGTTGGTTAGGCTTAACCACGCCGCGTTTGATACGGCCGATGCCGATAACGCCAACGTAGTTGTTGTAGTCCAGCTGAGAGATTTGCATCTGCAGTGGGCCGTCACGGTCAACTTTAGGTGCTTCAACGTGGTCTACGATTGCCTGGTACAGCGGGGTCATGTCTTCGGCCATATCAGCATGGTCGGTGCCCGCGATACCCATCAATGCAGATGCATAGATGATTGGGAAGTCGAGTTGCTCGTCAGTCGCGTCGAGGTTAACGAACAGGTCGAAGACCTGATCAACAACCCAGTCAGGACGTGCGCCCGGACGGTCAACTTTGTTAATTACCACGATCGGCTTCAGACCATTAGCGAATGCTTTTTTGGTCACGAAACGGGTTTGCGGCATTGGGCCATCCATTGCATCCACAACCAGCAGCACCGAGTCGACCATAGACATCACACGCTCTACCTCACCGCCGAAGTCGGCGTGTCCTGGGGTATCAACGATGTTGATGCGGTAGTCTTTCCAATTAATGGCGGTGTTTTTTGCGAGGATGGTAATCCCACGCTCTTTCTCCAAATCGTTGGAGTCCATTACGCGTTCAGTTGCTTCTACACGCTCTCCGAAAGTACCGGATTGTTGCAGCAACTTGTCGACCAGGGTGGTTTTACCATGGTCAACGTGGGCAATAATGGCGATGTTACGCAAATTTTCGATCACAGCTTTGCCTCAGGCATTAGAAATAGCGCGCTATTGTACACGTATTAAGCGAGGTTCTAAACAAGATCACAATGATCTTATCGAAACAACTCGATGATGGTTACTTTGTGATCCCTTTCACGGTGCAAACGGGCCTTTGCACTCGCTTGGCGCACCAAATTGGTGCTTCAGATCTGGCCACTAGCACCAAAAAGGTGCAAAAACTCCGTTATGGTGCATACTCAAAAGGTGCAAAAGCCCTTTAAAATGGCGTTGTTTGCATTTTCTCAAAGTTGGCACAGATTTCGCTATTACTTTTAAGGGTGAAAAAAGTCTTATCAGAGCTATTCCCCAGTACGTTGAAGTTGCCACCCAGGCGGCAACCTAAAATTACGCGGGATAAATAAAAGCTGTTTAGGCCACACGCCAGTTCCACTAGGGTTGTTGTTTACAAATAAATGCCAACTAATTGGTTATTCGTTCCACGACGATAATGAGAATTTCGGGAGAACTAGTATGTCCGCTGAACACGTTTTGACGATGCTGAATGAGCATGAAGTGAAATTCGTAGATTTACGTTTCACTGATACCAAAGGCAAAGAGCAGCACGTCACCATTCCATCTCACCAAGTGAGCGCTGACTTCTTCGAAGAAGGCAAAATGTTTGATGGTTCTTCAATCGGTGGCTGGAAAGGTATTAACGAATCTGACATGGTTCTGATGCCAGATGCCAGCACTGCTGTTCTTGACCCATTCTACGAAGAAACCACGCTGATCATTCGTTGCGACATCCTTGAGCCAACTACGCTGCAAGGTTATGACCGTGACCCACGCTCTACTGCAAAACGTGCAGAAGACTTCCTGCGCTCTTCAGGCATCGCGGACACCGTTCTGTTCGGACCTGAGCCAGAGTTCTTCCTGTTTGACGATGTGCGCTTCGGCAGCAGCATCTCCGGCTCTCACGTTGCTATCGACGATATCGAAGGCGCATGGAACTCCAGCACCAAATACGAAGGCGGCAACAAAGGCCACCGTCCAGCTGTTAAAGGCGGTTACTTCCCAGTGCCTCCGGTTGACTCCTCTCAGGACCTGCGTTCTACCATGTGTTTGACCATGGAAGAAATGGGCCTGGTTGTTGAAGCTCACCACCACGAAGTGGCAACAGCGGGTCAGAACGAAGTGGCAACCCGCTTCAACACCATGACCAAAAAAGCTGACGAAATCCAAATCTACAAATACGTGGTTCACAACGTGGCTCACGCATTTGGCAAAACTGCGACCTTTATGCCAAAACCAATGTTTGGCGATAACGGTTCAGGTATGCACTGCCACATGTCTCTGTCTAAGAACGGTAACAACCTGTTCTCTGGCGACAAATACGGCGGCCTGTCTGAAATGGCACTGTTCTACATCGGCGGTATCATCAAGCACGCTAAAGCGATCAACGCCTACGCTAACCCGACTACCAACTCCTACAAGCGTTTGGTCCCGGGCTACGAAGCGCCAGTTATGTTGGCTTACTCTGCGCGTAACCGTTCTGCGTCAATCCGTATTCCACACGTATCTAGCCCTAAAGCTGTGCGTATCGAAGCTCGCTTCCCAGATCCAGCGGCTAACCCATACCTGGCGTTCGCAGCTCTGCTGATGGCTGGCCTTGATGGCGTTATCAACAAGATCCACCCTGGCGATGCGATGGACAAAAACCTGTACGACTTGCCACCGGAAGAAGAAGCAGAGATTCCAAAAGTTGCAGGTTCTCTAGAAGAAGCCCTGAACGCGCTGAACGAAGACCGTGAGTTCCTGACTCGTGGCGGCGTGTTCACTGACGATGCTATCGACGCTTATATCGCTCTGCGTAAAGAAGAGATGGATCGTGTTCGCATGACTCCACACCCAGTTGAGTTCGAACTGTACTACAGCGTTTAATCGCTAATGAGCGCCGGGCAGCTGGCGCTCAAGAAACACCCGACTGAAGGCCAGCAGTGTGAAGACCTTCAGCGTCTTAAAATAAGTAAGACATTTTTTTGTTGCCGTGGAAACTTTCAGCCCATCTTCGGATGGGCTTTTTTCTCCACACTCTTTCCTGCTTAACCAATCTGACCCGTGAATCTGCCGGGTAGCCGGATAAAATGCACCACGACGGTGCGGGAGACAGCGGTATGGCAACTGGTAAGCTGCCTGATTCGGGGCAGATTTTGAATTCTCTAATCAATAGCGTTCTGCTATTGGATGACGAACTGGCTGTGCATTATGCCAACCCTGCCGCACAACAATTGTTGGCGCAAAGCTCCCGGAAACTGTTTGGCACGCCGTTGCCAGAACTGGTGGGCTATTTTTCACTCAATATTGAGTTGATGCGCGAAAACTTACAGGCAGGACAAGGGTTTACAGACAGTGAAGTGACGTTAGTGGTTGATGGTCGGGCACACGTCCTGTCCTTAACGGCGCAGGCTTTGCCAGAAGGTTTTATTCTGGTCGAACTGGCCCCGATGGACAATCAGCGTCGCCTGAGCCAAGAGCAGCTGCAACACGCCCAACAAGTGGCCGCCCGTGATTTGATTCGCGGATTGGCGCACGAGATTAAAAACCCGCTGGGTGGATTACGCGGCGCGGCGCAGCTTTTATCACGCGCCCTGCCCGATCCCGCCCTGCTGGAATACACCAAAGTCATCATCGAGCAGGCAGACCGGCTGCGCAACCTGGTGGACCGACTGCTTGGCCCACAGCGCCCGAGCCAGCACGTGACTCAGAGTATCCATCAGGTGGCTGAGCGCGTTTGCCAGCTGGTCTCGATGGAGAAGCCGGACAATGTTGAGCTAATACGTGATTACGATCCGAGCCTGCCCGAACTGGCGCACGATCCTGATCAAATAGAACAAATTCTGCTGAACATTACCCGCAACGCCTTACAGGCTCTGGGCGAGGAAGGCGGAACCATAACATTGCGCACACGCACCGCCTTCCAGATAACCCTGCATGGCGTGCGTTACCGCTTAGCCGCCCGTATCGATATCGAAGATACCGGTCCCGGCGTGCCGGCGCATTTGCAGGATACACTTTTTTACCCAATGGTCAGTGGCCGCGAGGGGGGAACAGGACTGGGCCTGTCTATCGCGCGCAGTTTGATTGACCAGCATTCGGGTAAAGTTGAATTTAACAGTTGGCCAGGACATACCGAATTCTCGGTTTACCTGCCTATTCGCCAGTGAGGTTCTTATGCAACGAGGGATAGTCTGGATCGTCGATGACGATAGCTCCATCCGCTGGGTTCTTGAACGAGCGCTCACTGGGGCGGGCTTAAGTTGCACCGCTTTTGACAGCGGCAATGATGTGCTCGAAGCCATCGCCACCCAAACCCCTGACGTGTTGTTGTCCGATATTCGTATGCCCGGCATGGACGGTTTAGCGCTGCTAAAGCAGATTAAACAGCGCCATCCGATGCTCCCGGTCATCATAATGACAGCGCATTCTGATTTGGATGCGGCGGTTAGTGCATATCAACAGGGTGCCTTCGACTACCTGCCAAAACCTTTTGATATTGATGAAGCCGTGGCTCTGGTTGAGCGCGCTATCAGCCACTATCAGGAGCAGCAGCAGCCTCCGCGCAGCCAGCCTGCCAGTGGCCCAACCGCAGATATCATCGGCGAAGCCCCTGCCATGCAGGACGTGTTTCGCATCATTGGTCGCCTTTCACGCTCCTCCATTAGCGTGCTGATCAACGGTGAGTCTGGTACCGGTAAAGAGCTGGTGGCGCACGCGTTGCATCGCCACAGCCCGCGCGCTAAAGCGCCGTTTATCGCGCTGAATATGGCGGCTATTCCGAAAGACCTGATTGAGTCCGAACTTTTCGGCCATGAAAAAGGCGCATTTACCGGCGCAAACACCATTCGTCAGGGGCGTTTTGAGCAAGCCGACAACGGCACGCTGTTCCTCGATGAAATCGGTGACATGCCGCTGGATGTGCAGACTCGCCTGCTGCGCGTGTTGGCCGACGGCCAGTTTTACCGCGTGGGAGGCTACGCGCCGGTGAAAGTCGATGTGCGCATTATTGCCGCGACGCACCAAAACCTTGAGCTGCGCGTGCAGGAGGGCAAATTCCGTGAAGACCTGTTCCACCGTCTGAACGTGATTCGCGTCCATCTTCCGCCACTGCGCGAGCGCCGTGAGGATATTCCACGCCTGGCGCGCTACTTCCTGCAAGTGGCAGCCAAAGAGCTGGGTGTGGAAGCTAAAAACCTTCATCCTGAAACCGAAACTGCGCTGACTCGCCTGCCTTGGCCGGGGAACGTCCGCCAGTTGGAGAACACCTGCCGCTGGTTGACCGTAATGGCCGCCGGGCAAGAAGTGTTAATTCAGGACCTGCCGAGCGAACTGTTTGAAAGCTCCGCGCCAGAATCCAGCGGGCAAAGCCTGCCGGACAGCTGGGCGACGCTGCTAGCCCAGTGGGCGGACCGCGCGCTGCGTTCCGGTCATCAAAACCTGCTGTCGGAAGCTCAACCTGAAATGGAGCGCACGCTGCTAACCACCGCGCTGCGCCACACTCAGGGCCACAAACAGGAAGCCGCACGGCTGCTGGGCTGGGGGCGTAACACCCTGACCCGCAAGCTAAAAGAGTTGGGGATGGAGTAACGCGGGCCGCAATAACCCGTTGCTCGCAGACAAAAACAGCCGCATTAGCGGCTGTTTTTATTTCGGCGAAACGCAGGTCAAATCACCCGAGAGAACTGCTGCTGGCGCACCTGTTTGCGCAAATAGATATCAAAACACATGCAAACGTTGCGGATTAACAGACGCCCGCGCGGCGTAACTTGAATGCCGGTTGGGCTGATGTCCACCAGCCCGTCTTTGGTTAACGGCTGCAGCAGCGTTAGGTCATCGGCAAAGTAGCTTGAAAAATCAATGCCATAACGCTGTTCGATTGGCTCGAAATCCAGCGCGAAGTGGCAAATCAGCGACTTAATTACCTCGCGGCGCAGGCAGTCATCGTCGGTCATCTCTAAGCCGCGCCACAGCGCGTGGCCGTCGGTTGCGACGCGCCGATAATAGGTTTTTAAGTCTTTCTCATTTTGCGCGTAAGTATTGCCAAGCATGCTGATGGCCGAGACGCCAAGTCCTAGCAGGTCGCTGTCGCCTTGGGTGGTGTACCCCTGGAAATTGCGGTGCAGTTTGCCTTGCTGCTGGGCGATAGCCAGCTCATCGTCCGGGCGAGCAAAGTGGTCCATGCCGATAAAGCGATAACCCGAGTCGGTCAGCGAAGAGATGGTTTCTTGCAGAATGCGCAGTTTCTCTTCGGCACCCGGCAAATCCTCATCTTTGATTTTACGCTGGGCGGCGAACAGCTTGGGCATATGGGCATAGTTAAACACGCTGAGGCGGTCGGGGCTGAGTTCAGCCACGCGCTGCAAGGTGTAGGCGAAGCTCTCCGCCGTCTGCTTCGGCAAACCGTAGATCAGGTCGATATTGGTCGAATTGAATCCCAGCGCTTTAGCCCGGGCAATCAAGGCGAAAATAAAGTCTTCGTCCTGTTCGCGATTCACCAGTTGCTGAACTTCTTTATTGAAATCTTGCACGCCCATGCTCAGGCGATTAAAGCCTTCGGCGCGCAGGTGATCGAGCACGTCCAGCTCGATTTCACGCGGATCCAGCTCCAGCGACATCTCGGCGTCGGGCTGGAAGTCGAAATGACCCCGCAGAAGGCCCATCAAACGGCTTATCTGCGCTTTATCCAGATAAGTGGGCGTACCCCCTCCCCAATGCAGCTGACTCACCTGACGGCCTTTAAACAGCGCGGAGCGTTGACGAATCTCTTGCTCTAAGACATTGAGGTACTCTTCCGCTTTATGCTGCTGGCGAGTGACCAGCTTGTTGCACCCGCAGAAGTAGCAAAGCTTGTGGCAAAACGGGATGTGGACGTACAGGGAGAGTGAGCGATCGGGGTAGCGCTGGGCGGCGCGACGAAAAGCAGCGTCGTCGTAGGTTTCGCTGAATTCGAGAGCCGTGGGATAAGAGGTATAGCGCGGGCCGGAATAGTTATATTTTTGGATCAGGGCCAAATCCCACACGGCGGTGGATGGCGATTCAGAAGCCGACGACGCAGCGCTGGTTGAGATCATGATGCTCACTCCTTGCGACGTCTGCTCCTGCGCGAACGCATAACGGGCAGGTGTTTAGCCTGCCGCATCGTGCTCGCATGACGCAAACGTGCTTTGGTTTTCGATAACCGGCGTAGTTTAACGAATAACCAAAGCATATAACATGCAAAGAGTAAGGCTATTGCCGTTGGGATGACCCAGCGCAATTTTTAGAAATCTTCTTTCGGATTCCCGCGCTTAAGCAGCTGCATCATGTCTTCTTTTTTCTCTTCTTCTTCGTCAACTTCGTCGTCTTCATCGCCAAGTTCAATACCCAGCAACTCCATCAACACGTCGATACGGTCAAGAGTCTGATCAACATAAGACTGATCTTCTGCGCTCAGGGTTTCGCCGTCGTCCAGCTTATCCAGCAGGCTATCGAGGCGTGGATCGTTCTCCAGCAGCGTCAGCTCTTCTTCTGGCGGCAGCTGAGGTTTGGCTTCGGCCTGAGGTTTTGCGGTTTTCTTGGCTTTAGTCGCGTTATTGAAAACAGTTTCAACCACCAGCGGCACGGCTTTCTTGCTGCCAATGCGCGGGTCAGCCTTCTTGCCGCCTGCTGCATTCTGGTCTTTTGCGGCATCTGGGTTAGCCCGTGAACCCGCTTTACGGCCACGGCGTTTGTTATCACGCTTGCGTTGGCGCGCTTCGATATCGAGTTCAACGCGATTTTTTTTCTTCTTAGGTTTTGCTGTCGCGGTATTGGCGCTCGGCGCTTTCGCTGGCTGTTTCATGGCATCTGCTCTTAGGTGTGTTCAATTAGTATAGATTTGCGGCGGAATCTAGCAGAAAGCGAACAAAGAAAAAAGGCAGCAAGTAAGCCTTGCTGCCTTTTTATCTCCTTCCGAAGAAGGTTATTCTTACATTACGTTCCATGTTTGGTCTCAACGTCCCAATTTTTCCCTTACCTTTCAAAGCGTCCAGCTTTGTTCATCCATGATTGCGATGCAGTTCCTATGATCCATGAAGGCTGATTCATCCTTGCTTCCATTCTTTCCTTCATCGCGTAAGAATTACTTTACCCCAATCAGCTTAAGGCTCAAGATACGCAGCATATGAAGAGAGTGTGATTTCTTGGGTGTTCTGATATCTCACTGAATTTAAATATTTTTATAAATCACGGCGCGAAATAAAGCGTGATAGCCCGCATTTTGAATGGCAAATGTCTTACATCGTGAAGGAATATTTTCTACACCTTCATTTCTATGACCCCTTCTCATCATCATTCGGATCACAAAAACAGAAACGCATCCCGCCCCTGTTGCAGCTATAATCGCCAGCCAGATACCTAAGCATTTCGGAGAAGCACGTTTTGACCAGCCAAACTTACAACTATCATATGACCCATTTCGTCATGAGCGCCCCGGACATCCGGCATCTGCCAAGTGATGAAGGCATTGAAGTCGCATTTGCTGGTCGTTCAAACGCCGGCAAATCCAGTGCGCTTAATACCCTGACCCAGCAAAAAGCGCTGGCGCGTATCAGTAAAACGCCGGGCCGTACTCAGCTGATTAACCTGTTTGAAGTGGAGCCGGGCATTCGTCTGGTCGACTTACCGGGCTATGGCTACGCGCAGGTTCCGGAAGAGATGAAGATCAAGTGGCAGCGCTCTTTGGGTGAATACCTGCAGATGCGTAACTCCCTGAAGGGTCTGATCGTACTGATGGACATTCGCCACCCGTTAAAAGACCTCGACCGCCAAATGATTGAATGGGCTGTCGCGGTGGGCACGCCAGTTATGCTGCTGCTGACCAAGGCCGATAAACTGGCCTCCGGCGCGCGTCAGGCTCAGGTCAAAATGGTTCGCGAAGCCGTTAAAGAGTACATGGGCGATATTCAGGTCGAAGCTTTCTCTTCGCTGAAAAAGCAGGGCGTCGATAAACTGAGTCAAAAGTTGGACACTTGGTTCAGCGAGCTGCCGCCTGAAGTGCTGGAAGATGGCCTGTCTGGCGAGTAATGCTGTATTAGAGATTTGCTAGAGATAGCGAAGAGAAAGGGTGGCCTGCGGGTCACCCTTTTTTGTGGCGAAAAGCCGCGAAAAGGTCGCAAAAGCACAATAAAAAACGCCCCAGACATAAATGCCTGGGGCGGCTAAAATATTCAGCCAAATCCGATTACGTGAAGTAAAAGGTCTGAAAGATAGAACATCTTACCTCTGTACCCTACGAGCGAGACTTTACCCTATTTCTAAAAAAGGAAAAAGACTTTTTTGTAGTTTACTTACACAAAAATTGTATTTTATGCGATCACCCTCATGAAATGACCGCACTATTATGTAGCTTAATTACAGAATGAGTTCGAAAGTTGCACTATTAGTGTGCTTCGTCCCAATTCTTACCGACGCCCACTTCAACCTTCAGCGGCACGGCCAGCTCCATACTTCCTTCCATCAGGCTGCGGACCTTCTCGCTCACGGCCTCAACATCGTCGTTGTGGACTTCAAATACCAATTCATCGTGCACCTGCATGATAATGCGGGCTCGTGGGGCATCGGGCTGCAGTAACCAATCGGCGACTTTGATCATCGCGCGTTTGATGATGTCAGCCGCGGTACCCTGCATTGGGGCGTTGATTGCTGCACGCTCGGCGCCTTTGCGGCGCATAGCATTGCTGGATTTGATATCTGGCAGATACAGGCGACGACCATCGAGGGTTTCAACATAGCCCTTTTCGGAAGCCTGAGTGCGCGTGCGCTCCATATACTCAAGCACGCCCGGATAGCGTTCGAAGTACAAATCCATATAACGCTGGGACTCTTTACGCGGAATATTCAGCTGGCGAGACAGGCCGAACGCGCTCATGCCGTAAATCAGACCAAAGTTGATGGCCTTGGCGCTGCGACGCTGCTCGCCGGTAACGTTATCCAGCGGCGTGCCAAACACTTCTGCCGCCGTGGCTTTATGGATATCTTTGCCTTCGGCGAACGCTTTTAGCAGACCTTCATCCTTGGAAAGATGAGCCATGATGCGCAGCTCGATTTGCGAGTAGTCCGCTGCCACGATGCAGTGGTCTTTCGGCGCGATAAACGCCTGACGAATACGCCGCCCTTCCTCATTGCGCACCGGAATGTTTTGCAGATTTGGATCGCTCGAAGACAAGCGCCCGGTCGCCGTCACCGCCTGATGGTAAGAGGTGTGTACGCGGCCGGACTGCGGGTTAATCATCAGCGGCAGCTTGTCGGTATAGGTCGATTTGAGCTTGGCTAAGCCGCGATACTCGAGAATGACTTTCGGCAGTGGGTAGTCCAGCGCCAGTTCCGCCAGCACTTCTTCATTAGTCGAAGGCGCGCCGCCCGGCGTTTTTTTCAGAATAGGCAGTTTCTGTTTTTCATACAGAATGGCCTGTAGCTGCTTGGTGGAAGAGAGGTTAAATGGCTCCTCCGCCAGTTCGTGCGCTTTGGTTTCCAGCTCGGCCAGACGAATTGTCAGCTCTTTGGAGTGAGCCGCCAGAATATTTTGGTCAATCAACACGCCCGTGCGCTCAATGTGCGACAACACCGGCACCAGTGGCATTTCAATCTCATTGAATACCGTGGTGAGCGTGGCGCTTTCCTGAATCTTTGGCCACAGGGCCTGATGCAGTTGCAACGTGACATCAGCATCTTCCGCGGCGTAAGGGGAAGCCTGCTCGAGTGCAATCTGGTTGAAGGTCAGCTGGTTCTTACCTTTACCGGCAATTTCTTCGAAGCTGACTGTCTTATGGCCTAAGTAGCGATCGGCCAGGCTGTCCATGTCATGGCGGCCGGACACGCTGTCCAGCACGTAAGACTCGAGCATGGTGTCGAAAGCGATGCCTTTCAGCTCGATGTCATAGCGCAACAGAATGCCGCGATCGAACTTCAGGTTCTGCCCCACTTTCAGCTGCTTTTCATCCTCGAGCAGAGGCTTGAGCTGGGCCAGCACTTCACTGCGGTCGAGCTGGGCTGGCGAATCAAGGTAGTCATGGGCCACCGGCAGGTAAGCGGCCTTGCCCGGCGCGACGGCAAATGACAGGCCAATCAGGTTGGCTGTCAGGGTATCCAGACCATCGGTTTCGGTATCAAAAGCAAAAACGTCGGAAGCTTTGAGATAGCCAATCCACTCATCCAACGTCTCTTGATCCAGAATGGTGACATAGCCCTCTTGAGACAGCTGGGCGCGCTCCACCGGCTCGCCGACGGCAATCTCAATCTCTTCACCGCCCTTTTTCTTGCTGGCCGCGGGTTTAGCCGCGCCTTTCTTGCCAGACAGCCAAGTGCCGGCTTCCACATCGGCCAGCCAGCGTTTGAACTCATAGCGGGCGAACAGGCCTTGTAGCTCGGCGGCGTCAGGTTCGGCGACAGTCAGCTCGCCACAGGTGATGTCCAGCTCAACGTCAGTTTTGATGGTAGCCAGCTGGTAAGAGAGGTAAGCCACCTCTTTATTCTCACCCAGTTTCGCTCCCATGGTTTTAGCACCACGGAAGCTCAACGTGGCGATTTTAGCGAGATCGGCATACAGCGCATCCAGGCCGCCAATCCCCTGTAGCAATGCCTGCGCGGTCTTCTCACCCACGCCCGGAACGCCGGGGATGTTATCGGAAGAGTCGCCCATCAGCGCCAGAAAATCGATGATAAGCTCAGGTGGAACGCCATACTTCTCAACCACTTCGTCCGGGCCAAGAATCGCGTTATTCATGGTGTTGATCAGGGTCACGCCCGGCGTCACCAGCTGCGCCATGTCTTTATCGCCGGTACTGATCAGCACGGCATGGCCAGCCTTTTCAGCTTCCAATGCCAAAGTGCCGATGACGTCATCGGCTTCAACCCCAGAGACAACCAGCAGCGGCAGGCCCATGGCTTTCACCATCTGGTGCAGTGGCTCGATTTGAGCCCGCAGGTCGTCCGGCATTGGAGGACGGTGCGATTTATATTGATCGAAAAGTTCGTCACGGAAGGTTTTGCCTTTCGCATCAAAAACGACGGCAACGTGGCTCGGAGTGTATTGCAGCAGCAGACTGCGCAGCATGTTCAGCACGCCGTACATCGCACCGGTTGGCTCCCCGGCCGAGTTGGTCAGCGGAGGGAACGCGTGGTAGGCGCGGTAAAGGTAAGACGAACCGTCTACCAGGATAAGTGGGTTTTCTGCTATCTGGGCCATAACTCTTCTTTATTCGTGATCTGACATGCTCTAAGGATGCCATAGCTGAGGATAAAGGCGAACCTTGAGAGATAAATTGATAACAAACTTGCGAGGGATCTCGCGGGATCACCCTGTGGATAACTTTGTGAGTAAAATTAATATCAGGGAAATTATTATGAAATCGAGTAAGAGGGTATTAATTTTTAGCTACGGGTTTCATGCAGTTAAACCGTTTTAAATCTAAAAACAGTTGTCATAGAAGTTTAACGGTTAATGTGGATATTATAATTCTCCGTTATTAATATGCTGCGGTTTTATATTTCTCTGGCATCTATTTAATAGGTAGTGCCTAGATAAAAGAAATGCCAGCTTAATGCTGGCATTTCGATTTAGAAATTACTTCTGCTTCGCTAAGAAGTTAACAACATCAGAGAATTGCTTAGTGTAGATATCCATAGTGGTGGTATCCAGGCCATCGTTTTTGACCATGTATTTACCGTTCACGAATACAGATGGCACACCCTGCAGATTCAAATCTTGTGCTGCTTTCTCTTGCTGGACGACCAGAGATTTCACCACGAAGCTGTTCAGCGCCGCGTCATAATCTTCGCCTTTAACACCAGCCTCAATAAAGACTTTGCGAATATCATCAACGTTTTGAACCGTCTGCTTTTTTTGCACCGCTTCAAACATCAGCGGGCTAACTTTGTCTTCCACACCCAGCGCAATGGCCACAGCCCAAGCTTGGGTCAGCTGTTTGCCTAATGGGCCAAGGAATTCAGCATGATATTTAGCGTATTTAACCCCTTCTGGCAGGTTCTTACGAATATTGTCAGATACATGCCAAACTTGTTCGAACTGATAGCAGTGCGGGCAATAGAATGAGAAGAACTCAAGAACCTGAGGCTCACCGGCCGCTGGCTTATCAAGCGTTACGTACTGCGTGCCATTAGAAAATTGTGCAGCTGATGCGCTGAAGGCCATAACCATACCAATCAGTGCCAGGAATATCTTTTTCATATCAAACCTATCTCCATTTAATTAAATATTTAGCGTTTATTCACGACTCAGTACATTGGCATCAGCTGTAAAGGTGGCGCCTGTAATTTCTTAATCTGCTCGTTAAATACGGCAGACTGATTAAACCAAAAGTCTTCATCTTTCATCCAAGGGAAGCTCTTTGGAAAAGCAGGATCTTCCCAACGACGCGCAACCCATGCGAGATAATAGACCATCCTCATCGCTCGCAGAGGTTCGATGAGTGATAACTGGCTGGCGTCGAAGTCAGCAAATTCGCTGTAAGCTTCAAGCAAGATATCCAGCTGTAGCCGCTGCTCGCTGTGGTCCCCATGCAACAGCATCCACAAATCCTGCACTGCCGGGCCGTTTCTCGCATCATCCAAATCGACAAAAATCGGACCGTCACGCCACAGGATATTTCCCGGATGACAATCGCCGTGCAGGCGCAGTGGCGTCCAATCCTGATGCCAATACTCACCAATGGTGGCGATCAGGCTGTCGGTCGTTGCAAGGAATGCCGCGCGCTGGCGTGCAGGAATTAAAGATGAGTTTTCGAGAGTAATGCGAGGTTGATTCAGATATTCATCCAACCCCATGGTTGGCCTGGACACAAACAGGCTTTCACTGCCTACCTGATGTATACGCCCAAGAAAACGCCCAACCCATTCTAATTGGTCGAGATTATCGATTTCATACTGACGCCCGCCAACGCTTGGGAACACCGTAAAGAGGAAGCCTTGGTAAGAATGGAGAGTCGTTCCCTGAATGCTTAGGGGAGCAACTGCTGGAACTTCCGCATCGAGCATATCCTGCGAGAAAGCGTGCTCCTCAAGGATTTGTTCTTCACTCCAGCGTTCCGGCCGGTAAAACTTCACCACATAACGTTTTTTGTCTTCACCAAGAAACTGGTAGACGCGGTTTTCATAACTGTTTAATGCGGTGAGGCCAGATTCTGCCATTAATCCGACGCTTTCTAACGCATCGAGGATCAGATCTGGCGACAAGGCCTGGAAATTGAAAGCGGAATTGTTCATAACTTCATTCAGATAGGCCGTACGGAAAAATGACAATACGAAATAGTATCATCGATTTTTGGCGAGTCGCATGAAGTTCACATAAGTTTACATCAATCCTTAATAATTCCACGCGCACGTAAAATGGCGGTTTTGAAATCATCCTCATAATCTTTCTTAAGGCCCGGAATTTCTGCCGTGCTCTCGCTACCGCGCATTTTGAGGTGATATATCAACATATCATCGCTTAGCTCAGCGAGCGGCCCCTGATATCCACACTCGGTGGCCAGTTTCTGCAAAAATTGCAGCAAATTCATTTCAGAATCGTTCTTCCATGCTGGATGAAGCAGTTCAATAAGCTCATTTAGGCGATGCTCTTTCATAATAATGTCCTTTTATTGGCAGTAGCCACACAAAATATCAGGCTTATTTCCTCAGGGGAAGGGAGAGTTAAAACAGCCGATTAAAACCTGATTCATCACAATGTTTGGCGTTACAATCGCAGGAAAGAGGGTCTAGAAGGGTGACGAGAATGAACACGGACGAGATAACGGGGGTCATTTTAGCTGGCGGGCGCTCGACGCGGATGGGGCAGGATAAAGGCACGATCCGAGCCGCAGATAGGATGCTTTTCGAGCATATTGCCGAAAGGCTGCGCCCGATGGTGGGTGATATCGTGATTAATTCGAACCAAAATCCACGGGTTTATGGTCAACACTTCACCGTGATTCCTGATATCACTCAAGATTATGCCGGCCCTCTTGCCGGGATGCTGGCAGGTTTAAAAGCTGTTAATACTCAATGGGCGCTGTTTATCCCGTGCGATGTCCCATCGTTCCCACGCGACTTGGCCGAGCAATTTACTGCGCATAGTTCCCAACACTCTGCTGTCTATGCGCGAGACGCCTCAAGAGATCACCCCACACTGTGCTTGCTGCACAAAAGAATCATTCCTGATCTGGAGAGCTATTTAGCAAAAGGTGAAAGAAAGGTCATGTTTTTCTTCAAGCAGATCAACGCGCTACCCGTGATATTCGATGATCCTAAGGCTTTCGCTAATCTAAATACTCCAGCAGATGTAGCCCTGTGGGAAAAGACATTAGGCCAGTTACCATGAATAAGTTATCTATCCCACTACTTGGCGTCGTGGCCTACAGCGGCACGGGTAAAACAACGCTTCTCAAGCAACTCATCCCTTATTTAAACGCTAAAGGAGTGCGAGTCGGACTTATCAAACATACCCACCATGACGTAGATGTCGATACACCCGGCAAAGATAGTTTTGAGCTAAGGAAGGCGGGTGCCCATCAAACCATGGTTGCCAGCAGCCAGCGCTGGGCATTAATGACAGAAACGCCAGAGGCTGACTCTCTGGATCTTCACTATCTTGCCAGCCGTTTCGACAGCAATTCATTAGATTTGATCTTGGTTGAAGGCTTTAAGCATGAAGAGATAGATAAAATCGTCTTGTATCGGCAGGGCGTCACTAAAGCATTTGAAGGGCTGATAGACAACAATGCTATCGCGGTATGCAGCGATATACCACTCGACAACGCTCTCCCATCCTTAGATATCAATAAGATAGAGGACGTCGGTCAGTTTGTGATCCACTGGCTTAACAATCGCGCGCTGTGATCACTAAGCCATAACGCAAAAAGCCCCCCGGCTCGCCAGAGCAGGGGGGCTTCTTTGTTTGGCGCTTTGCCGTGTCCCACATAGCAAAAAACCCCGGCCTTTCGGCTGGGGTTTCTTACTTTATTTGATGCCTGGCAGTTCCCTACTCTCGCATGGGGAGACCCCACACTACCATCGGCGCTACGGCGTTTC
>Ga0157370_10000533_pt1 | contig 47668 bp, 36 predicted proteins | sample C35metaG_FD_113463 | JGI IMG/M metagenome (GOLD analysis project Ga0157370, IMG submission 113463) | Corn rhizosphere microbial communities from Kellogg Biological Station, Michigan, USA - C3-5 metaG | ecosystem: Host-associated > Plants > Roots > Rhizosphere > Soil | place: USA: Michigan...
CTCGATTATGCGATTATCGGCCGCAAGTTGTAGAATCGAATGAGGGCGCGACCGCGCTCAGCTCTCTTCGCCTGAACAGCCGCGCTAGAATGGCGATTGGCCTTCCCTGCTGGGAGGTCGTCTAACGGTAAGACTGCAGACTCTGGATCTGCGTATCGGGGTTCGAATCCCTGCCTCCCAGCCAAACCACGCAGCATTGAAACCGGTCGGGCTTATACTGATCGGGTCCGAGCCTGATGAGTCCCGCATTGGTCCAGCGAATTCGTGCGAGCAATCTTGGAACGTTTGCCCGCGTCCTTCCTCGTGCCGATCGCGCGCTTGCCACTGGCTGGTGGATCCTGCTGATCCTTCGCGGGTTGCTTCCGGCCGTGCTGGCGGTCGCAATGGGCGTGCTGGTTGGAGCCGTGAATCGCCGCGTCCCACTTACCAGCGCACTTGCAATCTTCGGCGTCGCGTTCGTACTTGCGCAGGTGCTGCCTCCGCTTCACAAAGCCGTCGGCGCGAATCTGGGCAGCCGCACCGCCGCATGGCTTTACGACCAGCTCACCGGCGCCTGTGTAAAACCGCCGGGGATCGCGCATCTGGAAAACACACGCCTCACGACGGACCTGACCGTAGCGCGCGATTTCGATCTCGGCATAACGGGCCCACCGATGTCGATCTCGATGGACTTCATCGCCAGCGGCCTTATCGAGATGGTTGGCGGAATCGCTTCGGCCATCGTGCTGGCAGGCTATCGCTGGTGGGCGGCCGTCCTGCTCGTTATCGCCTGGAGCGCAACGCACTGGCTGCTTCGGGAAAGCGCCATCTGGCGCGAGCGCAATACCGATGAGGTCCGCCAGGCGCAGCGCCATGCGGATTATGCATACAAGCTCGCCGTAGAGCCTCCGGCCGCGAAAGAGCTTCGGCTCTTCGGCCTTTCGGACTGGGTTGTTGAAAGATTTCGCGCGCGCCGCCGCCAGCTTTTCGAGCTGCGATGGGAAGCCACGCGTCTGCGCGAGCGGTCGCTCATCTGGAGCATCCTGCTCGTAGTTGCCGCGAACGTGCTGGTGTTCTGGGCGATGGCGGCGGATGCCCTGGCCGGCCGCCTTCCACTTGCTCAACTCGTCACTTTCGCGAGCGCCGCGATCGGCGCCAGCATGATTGGGTTCGGCGGTTTATCCTGGGCGCTCGACGGCACGGCCGCGCCCATCCGCGCCGTCCTGAGTCTTGAAGGCGAAATGCGAAAGGAAGGCGTTCTTGCTGAAGGGCGCAATCCCGCCAAAGGAATGCCCGCCCGCGAGATCCGTTTCCGCAACGTTACCTTTGCGTATCCGCACTCGGGCGCGGAGGTGCTGCGCAATTTCGACCTGACGATTCCGGCTGGCTCGTCGCTCGCGATCGTGGGCCAGAATGGCGCGGGAAAAACCACCATCGCCAAGCTGCTCTGCCGTCTTTATGATCCGCAGGAGGGCGCAATCGAGTTGGATGGCGTCGACTTGCGAACGCTTGAAATCGACGACTGGCGCAGCCGGATTACCGCCGTGTTTCAGGATTTCATTCGCTTCGAGCTGCCTTTGCGCGATAACGTGGCTCCACGCGGCGCTCCGGATCACACCATTCGCCAGGCGCTGGAGCAGGCCGGGGCTGCGAACCTGGCCGGTCTCGATACAATTCTGGCTCGCGGTTATCCCGATGGAACGGATCTTTCTGGCGGCCAATGGCAACGCGTTGCCCTTGCCCGCGCGCTGTGCGCCGTGAAACTCGGAGCCGGTTTGGTATTGCTCGACGAGCCGACGGCGCAACTCGACGTCCGCGGCGAAGCGGAAATTTTCAGCCGCATTCTCACCGCCACGCGCAACGTCACGACGATCCTGATCTCGCATCGTTTCTCCACCGTTCGGCAGGCCGATCGCATCTGTGTCCTCGAACACGGTCGCGTGGTCGAACTGGGCTCGCACGATGAACTCATGGCCGCCGGTGGCCGTTACAAAACCATGTTCGAATTGCAGGCCTCGCGATTCGAAGAAAGCGATGAAGGAGTTGCGCTTGAGCAACTCGATTAAGAATGCGTTGCGCTTGAGCAACTCGATTAAGAATGCGTTGCGCTTGAGCAACTCGATCAGCGCATGAAGTCGCGAGCCACAAAAGACACGATCGATCCGATGCCCGCCGCCCTTCCCGCGATGTGGCGGGCTCTGATGCGCGCTCGTGAGGCCGAGCCGCGGCTGCTTGCCGTATCCTTCTTACTCGCATTGCTGGCGGCCATCCCGGATGCGCTCCTTGCGCTCTGGCTCAGCCTGCTGGCCGATGGTCTGCTGAAGGCGAGGCGGACGCAGGTCATCGCCGCAGCCATTGGTCTTGGCTTGTCGGCGGCGGCGACCTGGTTTCTACGCGTCATCAGCGATCGCACTTCGCGCCGCTTCCGCGAGCGGATCACCATCACGCTCGAAGCCCATGTGGCGAAGCTTCAAGCCACTGTGGCCGGCATCGAACACCACGAGCGCCAGGTATATCTGGACCGGCTCGCCATGCTTCGCAACCAGGTGTTCGTGCTCGATCACATGTACTGGTCGTTGTTCACGACCTGCGGCTGGATCCTGCGTCTGATTGTCACTCTATGGTTGCTGGTCTCCGTTCATCCCGCGCTCGCCCTGCTTGCCCTGTTTGCCTTGCCCACGGTCTTTACCTCCACATGGCGGCCGGAGGTGGAACGCAAAGCCGATGAGCGCGGCGCGTGGGCGAACCGTCTCGCGCGCCATCTGTTTGATGTTGCGACCACGGCGCCCCCTGGAAAAGAAGTGCGCGTCACCCGGATCGGCGCATCCCTCGTCGAGCAGCGCCGTTCCGCATGGGAGTGCTGGTATGGTCCCGTCGCCGCTGCGCGCCGCGCCAGCGCGGGATGGCAGGCTTTGAGCTGGACCGTCTTCGGATGCGCATACGTCGGCGCTATCGTGTTCGTCGCTTCTTATCTGAAGGCCTCGCCGGGCTCCGTCTTGCTGGTTCTCGCGGCGGGCGCCCGGCTTTCGGCATACATCGGCGCTACCGTGGGCGAAATCGGATTTCTCCGCGGCTTCTGGCTCGATGGATCGCGCCGCCTCGCCTGGCTCGAAGACTATGCGGAATCCATGCGACAGGGCGCGGATCTCCCGGCTCCGGAAGCAATCCGCAAAGGCATCGACTTCGAGCACGTTTCGTTCGCCTATCCGGGAACCGACCGGCTGGTTCTCGAAGATGTCAACCTGCATCTCGAGCCCGGCTCCGTGGTGGCCATCGTCGGCGAGAACGGGGCGGGGAAGACGACGCTCGTGAAACTGCTGTGCCGCATGTATCAGCCCTTCCGCGGCCGCATCCTCATCGATGGCGTGGAACTCTCTCGCATTGCGCCGGACACGTGGCGTTCACGCCTCGCGGGATCGTTTCAGGATTTCTTTCGCTTCGAATTCAAAGCTCTCAATACTGTCGGCGTGGGCGATCTGCCCCGCTCCGAGGAAGTGCTCGCCGTCGAATCGGCGGTTCGTGAAGCCGGAGCCGATGATGTTATCGGGCGTTTGGGCCACGGTCTCGAAACCCAACTCGGACCAACCTGGCCCGACGGCGTCGATATCAGCTTCGGTCAATGGCAAAAGCTCGCTCTCGCCCGCGGCTTCATGCGGTCGCGACCCCTGGTGCTGATCCTCGATGAACCCACCGCCGCTCTCGATGCTGAAACCGAGCATTCGCTGTTCGAACGTTTTGCGGCCGCGGCGCGCCAGCGAACCGACGACGGCCGCGTCACCATCCTTGTCTCTCATCGGTTCAGCACCGTCCGCATGGCCGATTTCATCATCGTGCTGGATGGCGCTCGCGTCGTCGAATCGGGCTCGCACGAAGAACTCATTGCGAAAGCAGGACCGTATTCCGAACTTTACGGCATTCAGGCCGCGGCCTATCGATGAGTTCTTCAGGCGTAGCAGCGGATCTCAAACACGTGCGCCTGCTCGATTCCGTTCGTCGCTGAAATCGCGATGCGAAGGGATTTCGTCTCAGCCGGCTCGAGGCGCACCCGATTCACACGCTGGTGGTTATTCGTCACGGTCGCGAGAACGCGTTCCCCCGCCATGACGTGGTAATCGCGAACCGTCTCCGGCTGCGGTGCGCGCACGATGTTTACATTCGCCGAATCCTGCGCCGTGAGCATCAGCTCCCGCTTGAATCCCGTATCGAACGTGATCTGCACTTCGCGAATGCGCTGCGGCTGGTCCCATTCGAGTTCAATCCACGCCGGCAGCGCCGCCGCCCAGTGATGGTATTCCACCGGGTCGCCTTCTTTGTCCGGAATATCGCGGACCAGGCCGTCGGTCACCAGTGCCGCTTTCGTCGGCGCGATTTCGCCGGAAGCCGTAATCCGCGCGGATTTCGCCAGGTCCAGCGGATCGTGTCCCCGCACGTCCCTGATCGTCTGGTCGTCCCGGATCAGCGCCTGCTGCAGCCGTGTCCTATGCTTCGGCTCCTTCGTCAGTTGCCGCGGCGTAACTCCCATTTCCACGCAATGCGCGGCGGCTGTACCCACCGCCTGCCCGATCACGGAACACGTCGCCATCACGCGCGCCGAAGTAAACGCTACGTGCGTCGCGCTCAGGTTTCGCCCCGCCATAAACAGGTTGCTCACGTTCCGCGAATACATGGAACGCAGCGGAATGTTATAAACCTCAGGAATCCGGATCGCGACGTTCGGTTTCAACTCCGGACGATCGAAACCTGCCGGCGGATGATCGTCGAGCGGCCAGCCGCCGATAGCCACGGCGTCTTCGAAATTGCCGTTCATCAAGTCATGCTGGGTCAGGATGTGGTCGCCCAGCAAACGCCGGCTCCCGCGCTTGCCGGGCATCATGCCGATCCATTCCATTGCCCAGTTGGAAACGCCGCCGAATTCCCCGCTGTTCTTTATGTAGTCCCAGACGCCGAGCACGATCGAAAGCAGTTCGAAGCGAATGCGCTCGTTATCCGCAATCGTATTCAGGTCGCCGCCCCACTCGATCCACCAGTAACCGTATTCCCACGAATCGATCTCCCGGTGCCGCAACTGCTCTTTCGTCACCTTCCGCGCCCACGCCGGAGCCTTGAACGGCATCGGCCGGTGATAAAGCCGCGACGTGAAAAGAATGCTCGAGCCGAGCGTATCGGCGTCGGCCTTTTCGGGAGCAAGCGGCTCGTTGAACTCGGAGCGCGCTTCGCGGCCCACCCGGTAATCGGCGCCGGCTTCAATGCCCAGCCGGCTGTCGCCCGTACAGTCGCAGAAGTATTTCGCTTGAATGCGGTAAAGGTGCTCGCTCTTGTCGCAGCGCGCCATCACGCGCTCAATTCGATCGCCCTTCATCTCGGCCGAATAAACGGCCGTTTCCAGAAGCAGCGTGATGTTCGGCTCGCTGACGACCTTATCGTAAAGCAGCACATCCCACATCTCGAATGAGCGTTGCGGATTGTTGACAGCATCATCCAGGCGGAATTCTTCGATCAGCCCGCTGTCGCGCCAGCCCGGCCGGCTTTTGTGGCTGTTCGCGCCCACCACGTGCATCTTCACTTCGCTCGAGGAATTGCCGCCAAGCCGCGAACGGTCCTGAACCAGTACCACCCGGGCGCCATGCCGCGCCGCCGCAACCGCCGCGCACACGCCGGCCAAACCGCCGCCGGCCACAAGCACGTCGCATTCCAGATCAACCAGACGCATGTGCGGCTCAGGCGAGGCCAGCCGCGCTTCCGAGTGCGGCGCGATTGTCTCGAACCGGCCGGGCTCGTGCAAACCAGACGCCGGCGTTTGCGCCTGCGCCCCCTTGCCCGCGAAAACGTAGAGCGAGTACCCGCCCGCTACCGAACTCAGCAGATCGCGCCGTCTCATGTGCTTTTCCGTCACCGCCTATTAGATCACACAGTCATGCGCTCTGAAATTTCAGACTTTACATTCGATACCAAATGTGGCACGCTACTCGAAAGGCCCAGGGACGTATCTCGTTTGCTCAGTGAGGGAACTCCGGTGAGAAGCACATTCGCGTTGCTCTTTGCGTTTTTCTGCCTCCTTTGTTCAGCACGCGCCCAGCAGGGGCGAGGAACCATCTTCGGTACTGTGACGGATTCGAGCGGCGCTGCCGTGAACGGCGCCAAAGTCTCGATCCTGAACCCGGACACCAATACCACTGTCAACACCGAAACCAATGGCGAAGGCTATTACACCTCGCCGCCATTGATCGTCGGCAACTACGAAGTGGATGTGGAGCAGCCGGGTTTCAAGAAAGAGATTCGGCGCGGAATCGTTCTTCAGGTCGATCAGCACGCGCAAATCAATGTGCAACTGCAGATCGGCGCGGTGGGAGAGTCGGTTCAGGTCACGGCTGAGGCGCCGCTGGTAAACACGGAAAATGCCTCCGTCGGCCAGGTCATCGAGAACAAAAGCATTTCTCAATTGCCGCTGAACGGTCGCAACGCCTTCGCGCTGGTCGCGCTTTCGCCCGATGTCCATTCGAATGCGGGACCCGTGCAGAGCGGCTTCGCCGATCGCGGTACCAGTCTCGCGGACTGGAGCATCAACGGCGGCCCCAACGCGGCGAACAATCTCCTCGTCGACGGTATGGTGGCGCAGAACAGCTATTATCCGGACCTCAACGCCAATCTCGCTGTCGATGCCGTGCAGGAGTTCAAGGTGCAGTCCGGCTCCATGTCGGCCGAGTACGGCTTCACGCTGGGCGGAGTAATCAACGTCGCAACCAAAGCGGGAACCAATGAGTATCACGGGACCGCCTACGAGTTCTTACGCAACAACGTGCTGGATGCGCGCAATGCGTTTGCGGCGGCGCTGCTGCCCTTCCGCTACAACCAGTACGGCATCGCGTTTGGCGGCCCGGTGGTACTTCCAAAGATCTATAACGGCCGCAACAAGACCTTCTTCTTTGGCAACTGGGAACAATACAACTACATCAACCACAGCCAGAGCATCACTTCCACCCCGCCGCCTGCGCAACGGACGGGAGATTTTTCGCAGCTCTATACAGCGACCGGTACGCTGATTCCGATTTACGATCCGAACACGACGGCGCTGAATCCCGGTGGTTCGGGCTATGTCCGTAATGTCTTTCCAGGAAACGTCATTCCCACGAGCCGGCTGGATTCCGTCGCCCAGGCGATGAACCAGTTCTATCCCGCACCGAATCTGACGCCGGGCAATGCGTTCACACAGGCGAACAATTACCTTTCCAGCGTCGCGCAGACGGTAAACATGCAGCAGTACACGGTTCGCGTGGATCAGAAGATTTCAGATGCGGATGCCTTCTTTGCGCGCTACACCTATTTTGAAAACTACACCGACAACGGAACCGCCTCGCCCTGGCCGAATCCGGCGGTGCGCGCCCGCTATGACCACTTCGGTACCAAAAACGCCTCATTCGACGAAACTCACACTTTCTCGCCGCGGCTGATCAACGATTTCAAACTGGGAACCGCCCGGCAGAATTTCCCATTCCAGGCGGCGAGCTTCAACCAGGGATGGACTACAAAACTCGGGCTGCCCGCGAGCGTGCCGGACGTAGTTGTCCCCACGATTACGACGAACGGATACACCGCTTTCAGCACGGGCACGGTTGGATTCCGCGGGGCTCTCACCTGGGATGCCTCCGACACCCTCAATCTCGTGATTGGCAACCACTCGTTGAAGTTCGGCGCCGAGTACCGGCTGCTTTTCGGCAACAATTACCAGACCGGCGCGCCCTCGGGAAATTTCACGTTCGTACCCACCCTGACGGGCAACCCGCAAAGCCAGAGTGGCAGCGGAAGCGCGTATGCGGATTTCCTACTGGGAGCTGTAAGCAGCGCCACCATCGGAACCTACGCCGGAGAATCGGAAAAGGGCTACACGATGAGCGGATTCGTTCAGGACGACTGGCGCCTGACACAGCGGCTGAATCTGAATATCGGCCTCCGTTATGACTACCAGCAGCCGGCTTATGAGCGCAACTGCGGCACATCCAACTTCAATCCGGCAGCGACCAACCCCCTTACTGGACTCCGGGGCGCAATGCAGTACGCCTGCAAGGATTATGGCAATACGTATTGGAAGCCCGACTACACGGATTTCGCGCCGCGCTTCGGTTTCGCCTACGACCTGAACGGCAAGGGCACGACAGTAATTCGTGGCGGTTATGCCATTTTTTATCCCGGGACCTTCAACATCACGTATTTCGGAAGCACCGCCGGTTTCGCCTCTACCAACACGTCTTACAACGCCCCTGGCAATAACACCAACCTGCCCGCTTTCATGCTCAGCCAGGGCCTGCCGAGTGCGCCCATTCAGCCGCTTGGCAGTGCTCTCGGGCCGAGCGCGTTCCTCGGTCAGTCCGTCACTTACGACGAGCCGAACGCGAGAACACCGATGTCCCAGCAATGGGATTTCTCGATTCAGAAGCAGCTTCCCGGCAGCTGGGTTGTGGATGTCACGTATTCCGGTAACCACGGCACGCATCTCGTGGCTGGTAATTACAATCTCAATCAGATGAGCGATGCTCAACTGAGCCTCGGAACGGCCCTGCAGAACCCGGTCGCCAATCCATATGCGGGGGCCGTACCGGGATCGCTTGGCTCGGCTACGATCACGCGGCAGCAATCATTTCTTCCGTTCCCGTACTACACCACGATCAACGTTCGGAATCCCCACCTTGGGAATTCGATCTACCATGCCGGCCTGCTCACAGTGCATAAGCGGTTTACCAACGGACTTACCTTCCTCGCCTCCTACACAAAGGCGAAGCTGATCAGCGATAGCGTCGCCGCCCCCATCAATTTCGGGTCAATCGAGCAGGTGACAAACAATGGTTATCAGGATGGAGCTTTCAACCGCGCGCTCGATCGTTCGGTGGATCCTACCGATGTCCCTCAGCGGCTGGCCATCAGTTCGGTCTATGAGTTGCCCTTTGGTCAGGGTAAGGCGTTCAGCTCGAAGAATCGGTTCGTGAATGGACTCATCGGCGGATGGCAGGCCCAAACCATCATCACGCTGCAGGAAGGTCTGCCGGTTCTGATCACCGGCGCTTCCAACTTCCTCGCAACACGGCCCAACTCCACCGGCCAATCCGCGCAGCTTTCGAATCCCACTCAGTACGCGTGGTTCAATACGCAGGCGTTCGTGAATCCGCCCAACTACACTTACGGCAACGTGGGAAGGGCGCTCCCGGACGTGCGAACGCCGGGCTTCTTCAACTGCGATTTCTCGCTGATCAAGGATACGAAAATACGCGAGCGGGCAACCCTTCAGATCCGCGGCGAGGCGTTCAATCTGGATAATCACGTGAACCTTGGATTCCCGAACGCGACGTTCGTACCCGGCGTGAATGGCCTCAATTCCAGCAGTACCTTTGGGACCATCACATCAGCCCGGCCGGCGCGCAGCGTTCAGCTTGGAATGAAGCTGATCTTCTGAAATTAGCGCGCATTTTAAAGTGTGAATAATGGGAAACAGCGACGGAATTGCGCTTGGGCGTATTGAGCGCCGGCGCGCCGTGGACGATGTGCACCAGGCGATCCGGGAGGCGATTCTCGATCGCCGCTTTCCTCCGGGCATGCGCCTGAATGTAGAGGAGTTGGCCTCGCAGCTGGGCGTCAGCTTCACTCCCGTACGCAGCGCGATCCAGCTGCTGTCAGCCGAAGGACTGGTCGATGTACATTCGCGCAGCGGCACGTTCGTCGCCTCACTCTCCCGGCGGGATCTGGAAGAGACCTTCGATATTCGGTGCGCTCTCGAATGTCTGGCCGCTGAAAAGGCCGCCGAGCGCCTCACGGATGAGCAGCTCGAGCGCGCCGCGAAGCTGATGGCGATGTTGAACCGGCCGGTTCGCAATGAGGCGCAGCGAAAAGCGCACGAGCAGGCAAACCGCGAGTTTCACGACATTCTGATCGAAGCTTCGGGCAACCATCGTCTGGGAGATATGTATGAGAGTCTGCGTGCCCATCTCACCATGGGCCGGTTGCATCGCGCCGATGAAAACTGGCAATCGCGGCTCGCAGTCGAGCAGAAAGAGCACGAAGAGATTCTCGACGCAATGAACCGCCGGGATGCGCGGGCTCTCGTCTCTTCCCTGCGCCGGCATATCCTTCGCGCCAAAGAAGCGATGCTCCGGAGCATGGACGAAAGTTGAAGATCGCGGCAATCGAGGCGATTCCGTTCCTTGCGGAACGCAAGCCGGAAGCCACCGGAACCGCGGGATCGCCCGCGAAGCTTCAGTCGGCCGCGTCAGGCGACGCATCGCATTATCGCTGGGCCGAAAACTATCCGGTTCTTTACTCCACTCGTTTCGAAACCGCGCTCATCCGGATCACGCTCGATTCCGGTCTCGCCGGGTGGGGCGAATCCCAGGCGCCGGTCGCCCCTCAGGTCGCTTGCGCTATCGTCGATCGAATTCTCAAACCCGTACTGCTCGGTTCGGAATTCGAAGGATGCGTCGATGAAATCGAATCGCTGTGGTGGCGCATGTACTCGGCCATGCGCGTACGCGGCCAAACCGGCGGTTTCATGCTCGATGCCATCGCAGGCGTCGATCTTGCCTTGTGGGATCTCGCGGGAAAAATCGCAGGCAAGCCCGTTTCACAGTTAATCGCGGCCGACTCTCGCCATTCCGTCCCCGCTTATCTCAGTGGTCTCCCGGGTGGCGGCGCGCACGGAGTGCGCCCGTGGCTCGATCAGGGGTTTTCGTGCGTGAAGGTCTTTCACGATGCCTCTGAGCAACGCCTCTTCGAAAATGTTGACGCGGTTCGGGCGATGCTGCCCTCGAGTGGAGGCCTCGCCGTAGATGCTCTGTGGCGCCTCACCCCGCACTCGGCAACGGAGTTCGCAAAGCAGTTTGAAGCGCGCGACTCTTTATGGCTCGAAGCTCCTCTCCCGCCCGAAAGCGCTCCCGATCACGCCGCCCTCGCCCGCTCCACGCGGGTTCCGATTGCCATAGGCGAAAGCTACCGGACCGTTTTCGAATTGCAACCATTCTTCGATTCCTGCGCGATGAAAATCGTCCAGCCGGATCTCGGCCGCACCGGTCTGACCGAAGCTCTTCGCATCGCGCGCGCCGCGAAGCAGCGCGGCCTGCAGGTAATACCTCACGTGAGCATCGCGATGGGTCCGCAAATCGCGGCCGCTATTCACTTGGCCGCTGCTATACCGGAATGCGCAATGCTCGAATTCAATTCAAATGTGATCGAAACGGCGAATCGCTATTTGGCCAGGCCTTTGCGCATACTGGAAGCTCAATATCAGGTTCCGGATGCTGCGGGTCTGGGTGTGGAAGTCATCCACTTATCACGAGAGGGGCGCTGACAGGGCATCCACGGCAGCTTCAGGTCTGCGAAACCCTTCACGGCAATTATGGATTGAATTTATAAACCCAATTACCCAGGCTGTCATCCAGGCTGTAGCCGCAGGCAAGAATGTGCTCGTGCAGCGTCTGGCCCGATAAACCTCGCTCCTTCAACAGGGAATTATGAATTTCGAGCGCGATATTTCGAATACGGCCGCTCCTCAGGAGATCGCCCGACGACATGAATACCTCGTACTCCGCGCTCTCGATATCAACCTTCATCAAATCGCAGGAGCTTATTTGTGCGTGTTCCAAAAAGTCCTGCAGCCGGTAACACTCAACTGCTTCGCTCTTTCCGCGTCCGCCGAACAGAGATGATGATCCCGTGATCAGGGATGGCGCGAGTGACAACCTGGCTTCTCCATTCCGATCGGATATCGCGCACCGAAAGACTCGCACATTCGAGCACTGGTTGGCGGAGAGATTGGTTTGGATTACGCCATGCAGCCGGGACTGAGGCTCAACTGCAATCACCGAACCGGTTATACCCACGAGCCTGGACGCAATTACCGGGAAATAGCCTTCGTTGGCGCCGAGATCGATGAATACCCCACCCGGTTTCAAGTACGTCTCGAGTACGAATCGCATTGTCGGTTCGAACTCGGAGGATGCGATTTTGCTCCCGGCAAGCGATACAGGGTTCACGAAAAATGTTCCATTCGCTGTGCTGACGAAGCGCCGCCGGCTCGCTCCACAGGCAGCCGCGAGAGCTGAGCCGAGAAACGCGGGTCGGATCCGTAAGAATACGGGACGCGCCATCCCGAACATGCTATCAATGGGGCCAAAACACGCCTATGCCACCGGATTGGATACCCGTGGTCGATTCCGGCAGTCTTCCCGTTACTCGAAAGTTCAGCCGCTACAGGCTAACCCGCAATCACTTTCTTCAACTGCGCCTCATCAAACTCCACGCCCAGCCCCGGCCGCTCGGAGACATTCGCAAATCCGGGCGTCCACTCGAACGGCTCCTTTAACAGCACATTCCCCAGCGGCCCCGAAAAACTATCCCCGCCCTCCATAATCAGGAAATTCGGCGTTGCGCACGCCAGATGAATGGAAGCCGACACATAAGGAGCCGTTCCCGTGCTGACATGTGGCGCCCAAAGCCGCTCATGCGCGTCCGCAAGCACGGCGATCCGCCGCATCTCCGTAATGCCTCCCGCCCGGCAAACGTCCGGATTCGCAATGTCGATCGCCTGCTTCGCGAACATGTCCCGGAACTGAAATCGGTTGCAAAGTTCCTCGCCGGCAGTAATGGGAACCGTAAGCGTATCGGCCAGCTTCGGATAATCTTCCGTATCGTCGGGTGTCAGCGGATCTTCCCACCAGCCGATATTCCCGACGCGGTCCATCTCGCGGCCCACCATCACCGCTTCATGCAGTTTGTAGCCGCCGAGCGAATCCACCAGCAATTGCCCTTTTCCGCGAATCGCCTCGGCCACTTCCAGCACGCGGTTCAGATCGCTCGTGCCCTGGCCTTTGCTCAGGCTCATCTTCACCGCGCCGAAGCCTCGGGAGACCGCACGAAGCGCGCTCTCTTTCACGTCCGCAATCGTGCGGCCGCCGATCCCCGTATAAGTCGGGATACGCGAGCGATACTTGCCGCCCAGTAGTCGGTAAAGCGGCAATCCCGTGTATTTGCCCAGAATGTCCCAAAGCGCGATGTCCACGCCTGCAATCGCTTCGGTGAAGAAGCCGTCCGAATAGCCGCGCAATCTCTGGGTCGAATACATCTTCTCCCAAAGCGGCTCGATTTCCCGCGCATCCTGGCCGAGCAGCACTGGCGTCAGCAGATCGCTCACAATCATCTGGTGCACGCGCGGCGCTGCGGGCGCATGGCACTCGCCCCAGCCGTAAAGCCCCTGGTCTGTTCTCACCTTCACCAGCACCGCCTGTGTATGGCCTTTGAAGCGCGAAGGTGAAGCGTGATCCAGCCGGTTCCACAGACCTGCCCCGCCCGTGGTCGCGCCCAGCGGAGGCATTTCGATGAGCTGATCCGGAGGCGTATTGTCGTTCGGCGTCCGCACGACAACTGCTTCCACCTGCGTGATCTTCAGCGACGCGGATCCGTTGCGCGCCTTTTGAACCGCCGGATTCTGCGCCAGTAAAGCTCCACCCGCCGCAAAAGCCGGGGCTGCCCGAAATATGTCACGCCTGCGCATACTCATTCACCTCCGAATGCGTCTCCACGGGCTTTCGCACGAATGCCCGCACAGCGAAATACGCGGCCGGGTGCAGGAAACCCATGATCGCGAAAACTGCCGAGTAGGAATAATGCTGCACAATGTGTCCTGTCAGCTCGGTGAAGAGAGTGCTGCCGAGCCCGCTGCCGAACGCGATAATCCCTGAAACCGATCCGACCACCCCGATCGGATAGGCATCGTTCGTCATCGTCATCAGATTCGTCTTCCAGGCCATATGCGCGAAGGTTACGATCGAGATAATCGCCAGCGCTCCCGCAATCGGCACGGACGGAATAAGAACACTGATCGGCATAACAAGCGCGCAGGGAATCAGACTGACCTCGCGGGCGCGCAGCGGCTTCATCCCGCGCTTCACCAGCCAGCCGGATGCGATGCCGCCCGTGAAAGCCCCCAGATCGGCCGAAAGATACGGCAGCCAGGAAATGATGCCGATCTGCGCCATCGTGAAGCCCCGCTGATCCACCAGATACTTCGGCAGCCAGAAAAGATAGAACCACCAGACCGGGTCGGAAAGAAATTTCGCGATCAGTAGTCCCCAGGTCTGCGGCAATCGCAGCAGCGCGCTCTTTTTGATTGGCGAAGCTGTACGCGGCCCGGCGGCTTTCCCGGCCTGAACCAGAGCCGCTTCCGAAGCGGTAATGAGCGGGTGCTTCTCCGGAGCGCGATAAACCAGAAGCCACGCCCCCAGCCAGATGAACCCGAGCGCCCCGGTGATCACGAACGCGCTCTGCCAGCTGTAACGGAACGAAAGCCAAACCACCAGCGGCGCGGCGATGATGGCGCCCACCGTCGCGCCGCCGTTCACCAGTCCGTTGACGAAGCCCTTCTCCTTCGGCGGATACCATTCCGAGATCGCCTTGAACGCCGCCATGAAATTGCCCGGCTCGCCCATCCCCAGAAGGCAGCGAAACAGCCCGAGTTGAAACGCGTTTCTCGCGAGCGCATGCAGCATGTTCGCCACGGACCAGAACGCCATGAAGCAGGCAAGGGATAAACGCGCTCCGAGGTAGTCCACGATAAAGCCGGACCCCAGGTACATCAGCGTGTAGGCGATCAGAAAGGCTTCGAGGACGTTCGCATAGCCCACCGCCGACATGTGCAACTGCTTTGTCAGCGCCGGCGCAAGCACCGAAAGCGTCTGGCGGTCGACGTAATTGATCACCGAGGCGGTGAACAGCAGCGCGGCAATGTACCAGCGAACTCCCCGGATCTTCATGTGATGTGGCCGAAGCCTCAGGATTCCATAGCCGCAACCGGCTGTTCGGCAGCGATCCAGTCACGCAGGTGCGCCAGTTCCCTGATGGCGGCATCGTCCAGCCGCCCCGTCGGATGCCGAACGTACTCCGAGCGAATCACGCCTGCCGCCTTCAAATTATTTTTCATTGCGCAGACCCCGAGACCAGGCTGCAGCTCGAAGCGAATCAACGGCAATATCCTTGTAAATACCCGCCACGCCGTGGTTTCATCTCCGGCTTCCAGCGCATTCCAGATCTGGACGAAATACCCGATCATGTCGCTGCCCGGCATCACGCCCCTTGCGCCCCGGTGGTACTCCTCTATAAAGAAGTTGCCGTTCAATCCGCCAAACACGACCATTCCGCCGGCCGTCACGACAGCGCTTACTTTGGGAGTGGTCGGGGGACCTTCCACTTTCGCGTACCGGACGTTTTCGATTTCCCGCGCCATACGGGCCAGCAGCGCCGCCGGCATCGCGACTCCGGTCATGAGGGGCGCATCCTGGACCATGATGGGAATGTTCACCGCTTTGCTGATCGCATCGTAATAGAACAGAAGGCCGTCGGCATCGGTCTTCATAAAAGATGGTGGCAGCACCATGAGGGCATCGGCCCCCAGATCTTCCGCCTTGCGGCTCAGTTCGATGGCGACGTGTGTTCCCGAATGGCCCGTGCTGGCGATCAGCGGCGTAGTTCCGGCCGCGCGGCGAATGTGTTTCAGCAGTTCGATTCGCTCCCGGTCTTCGAGCGCATACCCTTCGCTGGCGTTACCAAACAAACCCAATCCGGAAGCGCCTTGTTCCTCGATCAGATAGCGGACGAGGTTTTCCTGGCTCGCAAAATCGAGCGATCCGTCGTCGTGGAAGGTGGTGCTCAGGATGGGAAAGACTCCCCTCAGTTCACGGGTCATTGGAATTCATAATACAAAATTTCAGATTTGAATCCGGGGACGGCGACGAACTCGGAAATTTCCTGAGGCCGTCAACTGAGACAATCTCACGCTGCTCATGGTTCGATTGCCCTTTACATCGCGCAGCCATCGATTGCCTCTGGTATGCTACGGCAGACATCGGAGGGTGCGTGGCGAATTCTGAGGTATCAATGGCTTCCCACCCGGACGTGTCCTCATCAGGCATATCCTGGGGCGGTGTGATTGGCGGCGCTTTTGTAGCCGCGGCTATTTCGCTGATCATGCTTGCGCTGGGCGCAGGCTTCGAGTTGTCGGCGATATCCCTGTGGTCCAACGTTGGCATGTCTGCCAGAGGCGTCGGGACGGTAGCCTTGATCTGGCTCATCGTGACGCAAATCGTCGCTTCAAGCTTCGGGGGTTACCTGGCCGGGCGCTTGCGAACCCGGTGGACGGTTCTCCACAACCATGAAGTGCATTTCCGGGACACCGCAAACGGACTGCTTGCATGGGCTGTCGCTGTCGTGATGGCAGCCGCGTTTCTCGGCACGGCGGCGAGCGTTATGGCCGGCCGTGCGATGGCAGGTCCACAATCAGCCATCGCGGATCAAAACGCAGGTTCATTGAACGTCGCGTACTACGCTGACCGTCTGTTCCCCGGCGATCGTCCGGCCGACCCTGTTATACATGCCGAGGCCGGCCGCTTGATCGCCCATTCTCTGCGCCAGAACGAAGCATCATCATCCGATGAGACGCTTCTGACGCAACTGGTTGCGGGAAAGACGGGCTTGGACCCGGCGGATGCTGGGAAGCGAGTTTCCGAAACTATGACAGAAGCGCGGCAGACAGCCGAGAATCTGCGAAAAGCAACTGCTCGCCTGCTGCTGTGGACGTTTCTGGCGCTGCTTATCGGGGCCTTTTGCGCCAGTTATGCGGCCACGATCGGCGGAAGGCAGCGCGATCAGGTGCAAATTATTTAAAGGAGCCTGCTGTGCGATCCATCCTGCTGTATTTCTTAGGTGTTCCGATCCCGATTATCATCCTGATTGCACTCTTTACGCACCACTGCTGATGTTGCGCTGCAATTTCACAACCCTGCGAGGTGAATTCAGACCCTCATGGGGTAAATCGAGATGGCGCAGATCGAGGCGGGTCTGAGGGCCTCTGCGATGTAGTCTCATCTTCCATCGCTTGCTCTTTGGTGATTTCTTTGGTTTCGATTTCAATCCGCTCGCGTTTGATATCCAAACGGATCCGGCCAAAAACGCTCATATAGGCGTTCGCCACCCATACCAGCGAGAATCCCGCGACAATATAGCCGCGCCAGTCGTCGAAGAGCAGCTTGAATCCCGTCAGGAAAAGAAAAAGCAGCGTGACGTAATGGCTAAAGCAGTATTCGCACGTGAATAGATAGAAGAACTTGCGTTGCAGCAGGTTCTGGCAGGTCTTGCTGCGCTTCGTGCACCATTCGCGCGGTTCCCGAAAGATCTCCTCGTGAGTTACGGTCCATGCCAGAGAGGCAACGGGAATGGCAAGTATGAACAACTCCGCAACTTGTCCGCTCAATGGCTGCACAGGTTAAATCTTCGCTCAGCCGTTCGGTTGCGAGTTGTGACGTGATGCTGGATGCGGTCTGATCTGCGGGCGCGAGCAGCAGACATCGAAATGCGAAGGTCGTGCCGCGATCCTCGCCACATCCGGTTCCATGGCTTACATGATATTTCAGCTTCACGTTCCGCCTGACTGATGAGAACTTTCACGCTCACGGCTGGGCGAACCGCTGAATTCAGCCACTTACGAAGTCACCGGATGTCCGTCGCGCTAACATCGGAAAACCGGGCCAACTCGGATGGTGGCCCGGCGCAATTATCTATCCGCAGTAGGCGGATGGCTTTGTTTTGCAAAAACGACGGCTTCGTCTGTGCGTGCAGCGGGAATTGTTCGAGCGCTGCCGAGTAGCCGCAGATGAGTAGTGCTGCGCCGACTAGCCGCCGGGCACTTATGGCTTCTCGCCGGGATTGGCTTTGTTTTGCAAAAAGCGACGCCGTTGAACGTAATGATTGCAGCGCCGTTTTCAGACATCGCCTGAGCCGCCTGCTGCCGCGCGGCCGAATCGCTGTCCCGCGCCGCGAGCCGGGAGAGTTCGAGCGGCGCCGAGCGGTCACGGGCTTCTTGCCGGGATTGGCTTTGTTTTGCAAAAAGCGACGCCGTTGAATGTGATGATCCAGCGCCGTTTTCAGACATCGCCTGAGCCGGCCGCTGCCGTACGGCCGAATCGCTGTCCCGTGCCGCGAGCGGTCGCAGGCTTCTCGCCGAGATTGGCTTTGTTTTGCAAAAAGCGATTGCCGTTGAATGTGATGACCCAGCGCCGGTTTCAGACATGGCCTGAGCCGGCCGCTGCCGTACGGCCGGATCGCTGTCCCCCGCCGCGGGCAGTCGCAGGCTTCGCCGAGATTGGCTTTGTTTTGCAAAAAGCGACGCGGTTGAATGTGACGACTCAGCGCCGGTTTCGGACATGACCTGAGCCGCCTGCTGCCGTGCGGCCGGATCGCTGTCCCGCGCCGCGCGCCAGGAGAGTTCGAGCGCCGCCGAGCGGTCGCGTGGGAGTAGTGCTGTGCCGAACCCCCGCAGCCTCGCCGACCGATGCCGGGAACGTCTCGGCGGGCGGCATTCCGGAAGCAGCGCCCATCCCCTGGGTGGCGCCCCACGAAGTTTTTCGCCCTTTCGTGATGGCACGAGATGAAAAGAAGGGAACCACTAAAAACGGTGGACGACCAGATTCGCACCAGAGGAACACGCGACTATAGCACGGGTTGCAGGAAAATAAATCAGTGAAGTTCACCAGCGCGGAAGCGCTTGAATGGGAGCACGTTCGCGGCCTCATCGCGCGCTACGTCGCGACTGCCGGGGGCGGGGCGGAACTCGAGTTCGTGCAGCCGCGGGACGATCGCGCGGCGCTCGAGCACGAACTGGCTGAAGCGGGCGAGGCGATTGTATACCTGCGCGCGGCGTCCGCTCCTCAGTCCGCAGGGCAGGGAGCGGCCATCCGCATCAATCTGAGTAATCTTCCGGACGTGGGTGCGTCCGTGCAGAAGCTCCGCATCGAGGGCACGGCGCTCGAGCCGCGCGAAATCTTCGACCTGATCTCGTTTCTGGATCGCGCGTCCGATGCGAAATCGTTTCTCAGAGCGGCGGGAGAGCGCTTCCCCCTGCTGGCCGCGCGCGCCGCCGTGATCGGCGAATTCCGCCAGCTTCTGCATGAGGTGGAGGGCAAAATTCAGCCGGACGGAACGGTACTCGATTCGGCCAGCCCACATCTGCATCGCGTGCGGCGCGAGATCGAAAAGCAGAAGAAGGCGATTCAGGATTCGCTCGAGCGCTTTCTGCGGGCCAATCGCAACGAAGGCGTGCTGCAGGAGGAGTACATCACCATCCGCAACGAGCGGTTCGTGGTGCCGGTATTGGCGGGACAGCGGCGGCGGCTTCCGGGCGTGATTCACGGCGCGAGTTCGACCGGCCAGACGCTCTTCCTTGAACCGCTCGACACCATCGACCTCAATAACGAGCTGGTGCGGCTCGAGGAAGAGGAATCGCGCGAAGTCTTCCGGATTCTTCGGGAGTTGACCGACCGGCTGCGCGCGTATGCCGATCCGATCCGCGAAACCACGGCTGTTATGGCCGCGCTCGATCTGATTTTCGCGAAAGGGCGGTTCGGTATCGATTTCGATTGTTCGATTCCGAGATTCAGCGCGGAACGCCGACTGCATCTGGAAAACGCGCGGCACCCGCTTCTGATCGATGTACTGCGGCGCAGCAAGCGCAGCGTGGTGCCGTTCACCCTGACGCTCGATCCCGATTGCCGGACACTGCTGATCAGCGGACCGAACACGGGCGGCAAGACGGTTACCCTGAAGACGGTGGGCGTGATCGCGCTCATGGCGCAGGCGGGTCTGCCGGTTCCCTGTTCTGCGGCCGAGCTGCCTCTATTCGAGCAGGTGCTGGCCGATATCGGCGACAACCAGTCGATCGAGCAGAACCTGAGCACCTTTTCGGCGCACGTGTCGCGCTTGCGCGAAATGGCGTTTGATGTGACGCCGGATTCGCTGGTGCTATTGGATGAAATCGGCTCGGCGACCGACCCGGAGGAAGGCGGCGCGCTCGGCGTCGCTCTGGTGGATCATTTCCGCGCGGCTGGCGCGTTCACCGTGGCGTCAACGCACCTGACCGCGCTGAAGATTTACGGCGCCAACACGAAGACCGTGCTGAATGCGTCCATGGGCTTCGATGAAGAGACGCTCGAGCCGACGTATCAGCTTCAAATCGGGCTGCCGGGTAAATCGGCGGGGCTTGATATCGCGGCGCGAATCGGCATCCCGGAGGACATTCTCAAGCGGGCCCGCGCGAATTTGAGTTCGCAGGAGATCGAGCTTTCCGAACTGATTGCGAATCTCCATCGCCGACTCGAGGAAACCGATAGCATCCGAGCATCGCTCGAGCGCGAGCGCGCGGCACTGGCTGCCCGCGAACGAAAAGCGGCTGAAGAAGCGGCGCGGCGGGAAACCGAGAAGCTGCGCGATCTCGAAGCCCGTTTCGAAGAATTACAGAAGCGCTGGCAGGAGCGCGCCGACCAGACGATGGCGAAGATCGAGGAAACGGCCGAGCGCCGAAAGGCCGTCGATCACGCATACCGCGAAACCGCGCGCGTGCGCCGTGAAATGCGGGAGGACTTCGCGGCGAGTCTGGCAAACCCGGGTGAGCGGGGCGGTGGGCAACCGAAGCGGCCGAAGATCGAAGAAGGGACGCGCATCCGCATCAAAGGGATTCGCGAGCCGGCGCGGGTACGGCGCGTTCTGGGCGACGGCCGTTTTGAAGCCGAAGCCGGTTTCATGAAGATGCAGGTTTCGGCGGACGATATTGATGAGGTCTTGCCGGAATCCGGACCGGCGTCATCTTCGAGACTGCCCAAAGGCGTTCGGTTCCAGCCCGCCCCGGAACTTAACCCGACGGTGCGCGAGATCAATCTGATCGGCGAACATGCAGCCGAGGCGGTGGACCGGGTCGAAAAATTTCTGGATGCGGCGGTAATGGCGACGGCTTCGCGGGTCCGCATCGTTCACGGCCACGGAATGGGCATTCTGAAACGTGCGGTTCAGGATGTCTTGCGCCAAAGTCCGCACGTGGAAAAGTTCTATCCCGCGCCCGCATATGAAGGGGGCGATGGCGCGACGATTGTTGAGCTGAAGGAGTGAATCTCGTGCAGGCAGCCGAAGCTGTCTGTTGATGGTTGCGCCTGTCGAGGTGCGCTCAAATGGGGATTAACCGGGACCAGTTCGACCCGTATTCCCTCACTTTCGTTGGGACGCGAACCGTAATGATTCGATATACTTCCGGCCAGAGCCATCAGGATGTTTAAACCGATTTCCAGAAGAACGCTATTGCGCGGAGCGGGCGCCGGGATGTCGTTGCCCTGGCTCGAGATCATGGCGAAGGCGGCCCCGGCGACGGCGGGCGGCGCGCAGAACCTTTCCGAGCCGCCGCTGCGTATGGCGTTTCTACTCGTGCCGAACGGCGTTCGCCCGGATCACTGGACGCCGGCGGGCGATGAGTTGGTGAATTACGAGATCACCCCGCATCTAAAGCCGGTTGAGGCTTTCCGGAAAGATTTTCTGCTGATCGAGAATCTTTGGAACAAGAACTCCATCGGTCGTAACGGCCACTGGCCGAAGGTTCCTGTCTGGCTCTCGGGTGGGTATGTGCAGCGCACGACAGCCGACGATCTGGATACGGGCGCTGTATCGGTCGACCAGTTCACGGCGCAGAAGATTGGCGATCGTACGCCGCTGCCGTCGATCGAACTTGGCATTGACGCGCCGCGTACCGGCATCGACACGGCGGGCGGCGGGTTCGCGCGGCTCTATGGTTCATTCCTCTCCTGGCGCGACCCGCACACGCCCGTCCCGAAAGAGATCGTTCCTCAGCTCGCCTTCGACCGGCTCTTCCGCGGCAACCGCGCGCCGGTAGTTTCCAGCCTGAACCCGAACGATCCGTCCGTGGTTGCGGCTTTGCAGCGCGATGACACGAGCGTGCTCGATCTCGTGCTCGACGACGCGAAGAAAGTACGGAGCCAGGGGAGCCGAAGCGATCAGGTCCGTCTCGACGAGTATTTTCAATCCGTGCGCTCCGTCGAGGAGCGGATGGCGGCGGCGTTGAAGCCGCAACGGCGCTGGATCAATCAGGGCAAGTTCCCGCTCGAGCGGCCTGCGCCCGGCATTCCCGACGTCCATAAGGATCATGTACGGTTGATGCTGGACATTCTGGTGCTTGCATTCTGGTCCGACACCACGCGAATCGGCACATTCATGTTCGGCGATGCGCAGACAATGCAGGATTACTCATTCCTCGAGGGAGTGAAGGGCGGATTTCACTCGCTATCGCACCACGGCAACGTGCCGGAGGTGCGCACGCAATACGAAAAGATCGTCACCTGGCACGCGGAACAGCTCGCGTATTTCCTGAACCGGGTGAAGAATCTGGATGAGGGCGGTACGTCACTGCTGGATAACTCGATGTTCATGTACGGCGGCACCCTGAAGGATGGCAACCAGCACCTGGTGGAGGATCTTCCGATTCTTCTGGCCGGCCGTGGCAAGGGGACCATCAAACCGGGACGGCGCCTGCGCGCGCCGGAGCACACGCCGCTCTGCAACCTGTACGTGTCGATGCTGCAGAGGATGGGCCTCGATGCCAAACAATTCGGCGACAGCACGGGCGCTCTCGAAGGGCTCGCATAGGCATTTTCATGAAGTGTCGATCGGTTCGCGCGCTTGCGCCGCTGATGGCGGCCGGGGCCGCATTCGCGGCGTCCACCGGAACGCCCGCGGGCGGGAATTCGCAGGAATTCACGCAGTCCATTCGCCCGGTTCTCGAGCAGAACTGCTCAGCGTGCCACAGTCCGAATAAACCGAAAAATCCGGCGAATTTCCTGAAGGATACCTCCGTAAAAGAGGTGGACGCCAACCGGGCCCTGTGGCGGAACGTTGCGACGCAATTGCGGAATCGAACCATGCCGCCGTTTGCCTCAAAGCTGGCGGAATCGGACCGGCTGCGGGTGGCGGCGTGGATTGAAAATGAGCTTCGCTCGACTTCGTGCATGGTCGGTGAATATGCGGGCGCGGGAACCATCAAGCGCCTGAACCGTCGCGAATACCGCAACACAATCCGCGATCTGCTCGGCATCGATTACGATGTGACGCTCGAGTTCCCGGCGGACGGAACCGGCGGCGCCGGCTTCGATACCAACGGCGAAACCCTGTATGTTCCGCCCATGCTGATGGAGCGCTACATGGAAGCGGCGCAGCAGATTCTGGACCGGGTGATCTACACTCCGCCGCTCTCGAAAACGCTTGGCACCGCGGATCTGAGCGGCCATGCGGACCATCTCGCGCCAGGCGAACAGGCGTCGTTTGCGCTTTCTGTTTATATGGACGGCGATTACGATATGCGGCTGGTATTTCCGCACGGAACGCCGGCGAAAAAAGTTGCCGTAAAGCTGGATGGCGCAGACGCCGGAGATTTCGAGGTTGGCCATCGGATCGGGAAAGATTCGTATCGACCTTTCTTCGGCCGCATTCAGATGCATCTGGGGCGCGGACTGCATTCAATCTCGCTTTCGCCAGTAGATGCGCCAATCGGAATCACGTCTGTAGCGATCACTGAGAAGCGCGAGACGCCGACGGCCGAGCAGCGCGCGTTCCATTTCCGGTTGCTTGGATTCGAGCCCGGCGATGAACCCCGCGATCAGCGCCGCTCTGCCCGGCAGTTGCTCTCGACATTCCTCCCGAAAGCATTTCGCCGGCCGGTGACGCCGGTGGAAATCGACCGGTTCATGACGATGTACGATCGCGCCGCGCAGCGCGGCGACCCGTACGAAGAGCGGGTCAAGCTGATGCTGAAGAGCGTCCTCGTATGGCCGGATTTTCTGTTCCGGATGGAAGCGCGGCACGAAAAGCCGGGCATTTATCCAGTGGGCCAGTATGAAATGGCCGCGCGGCTTTCCTATTTCCTGTGGTCCACGATGCCGGACGAGCAGCTCCTGAGCCTCGCGGCGCAAGGGCGGCTGCAGGATCCGAAAGTACTGGTTGAGCAGGTGGATCGAATGCTCGACGATCCGCGCTCACGCGCTTTCACCAATTCGTTCATGGGCGAGTGGCTGGGTACGCAGGATATCGGCGGCCGGGTGGTTCCGCTGCTGACTGAGATCAGTTCGTACTACACGCCGGATGTGGCGAGGGATCTCCGGTTGCAGCCGGTGCTGATGTTCGACCGGATGCTTTCGGAGAACCGCAGCGTTGTCGATCTGCTGGATTCCGACTATACCTATCTGACGAAGCGCCTTGTGCACTTTTACCAGATGGATGGTAAGGTTCCGGCGATTAACGACAACGAATTTCATCTGGTGAAGTGGCCGGATACCAAACGCGCCGGCGTGCTGGGGCTCGCGGGCGTGCTGGCCATGACCTCGCGCTATGAACAGACAAGCCCCGTGCTGCGCGGCGCCTGGGCGCTCGATACCTTGCTGGGAACTCCTGTTCCACCGCCGCCACCGAATGTGCCTGCTCTGAAGACGGGAGCGGACGTCAAAAAAGTGAGCATGCGTGAGCGGCTTATGGCTCATCGCGCGGACCCGGCGTGCGCAGCGTGCCACAAGATGATGGACCCGATAGGCTTTGGTCTCGAGAATTTCGACTGGATGGGCCGGTGGCGCGATAACGACGCGGACGGCAAGCCGGTGAACGCTTCGGGCGAACTGCCCTCCGGAGAGAAATTCAACGGGCCCGTGGAATTGCGTAATGCGCTGCTGACGCATAAGGAAGACTTTGTGCGCCACGTTTCCGAGAAGGTGATGGGCTATGCGCTGGGCCGAAGTCTGCAGGATGGCGACGCCTGTACGGTGCAGCGCATCGCGCAGAAGCTCGCAGCCAACAATTACGGCGCGAGAACGATGGTCGAGCAGATCGTGCTGAGCGTGCCTTTCCGCAATACGCAGGGCGGGGGGGTTACCGCTGCGCCTGCGCCGATCACGCAGACGACAAAGCTGAATATCTCAAACCTTACGCGGGCGGATCAGGATGCCGACGCGCATCTGGATCTGAAGCACAAGCATTAAAGCGACGCCGAAGCTCAGGTGGCGTGATCAAATAGCGAAGTGACTATGACGAGAATCTTCGCCACTGCCTCGCTGCTTGTCGCGCCACTTTTGCTCAGCGCCGCTGAAAAGATCACCGCCGGGCCGCCAAAACTCGTTGTCGAAACCGGCGCGCGCGAAGGTCCTTCCTGGGATCCGTTCACCAGAACGGTTTACTTCGTCGGTGGAAATCGCGTAGGGCGGTTGAGCGCCGACGGCAAGGTTTCCACGTTTCGCGACGACGCGAAGGGCGCGAATGGTTCGCTGGTCGATCCACAGGGGCGAGTGCTGGTGGCGGAAGCCAACGGCCGCAGGGTTACGCGAACCGAAAAGGACGGATCGCTTACCGTTCTGGCGGATAACTACGAAGGAAAGAAACTGAATTCGCCGAACGATCTCTCGATCGATTCAAAGGGCCGGATTTACTTTACGGATCCGCGCTACGGCCGGATGACCGATATGGAGATTATCGACGAGAAGGGTCAGCCGGTCGAGGGCGTGTATCGCATCGATGCGCCGGGAAAAATCACCCGGATCATTACGCATGAAGTGGAACGGCCGAACGGGATTCTCGTAACGCCAGACGACAAGTACCTGTATGTCGCCGATAACTATAACAATCGGATCGGCGGGGCGCGCAAGCTCTATCGCTTCGATCTGAAGGCGGACGGCACGATTGTTCCATCGAGCCGCAAACTGATTTTCGACTGGAAGACGGGGCGCGGGCCGGATGGGTTCAAGATGGATCGGAAGGGACGATTTTACGTGGCGGCCGGCCGAAACACGCCCAGCAAATGGGAGACGGTGGACGAATTCAAAGGCGGGCTGTACATCATTTCGCCCGGAGGCAAACTGCTGGAATTCGTGCCGGCTCCGAAGGACGAGACGACCAACTGCACCTTCGGGGGCGACGATCTGAAGACACTCTATATTACGGCCGGTGGCCAGTTATGGAGCGTGCCTGTCAGCACGCCGGGCGTGATTCCGGCCAGGCGTTAACAAGCGCCACTGGCGATAAACTGATCGCAAGGAGCCAACATGTCCCTCTCCCGCCGGCGATTTCTTGAAACCGCAACCGCCGCGACCACGACGGCAGGCGTGCTGAATGCCGCCCGCACCGGAGGTCCTGGCGATACACCGCTGCCCACGCGCGCGCTGGGCAAAACGGGCGCTCGCGTGTCCATCCTGGGGATGGGATGCGGCAGCCGGTTTCTGATGTACGAGGACGAGGATGCGGCGATTGCGGCGCTCCATCGCGCATTCGACCACGGCATCACTTATTACGACACGGCTTACTCCTATGGCAACGGGCTGAGCGAGAGCCGCGTGGGTAAGGCGTTCGAAGGGAAGCGGGACCGGGTCTGGATCACGACCAAGATTGACGACCGCGAAGGGGATGCGGCGCGCAGGCGCGTCGAAGGATCGCTGAAGCGCCTGAGAACGGATCGCATCGATCTTGTTCACATTCACGCTCTGATGGATGAAGACGACCTTGCGCGGATTGAAGCAAAAGACGGTGTGCTGAATACGTTCCTGAAGATGAAAGAGGAGGGAACGGTTCGGAATGTCGGGATTACGAGCCACTACAACCCAGCGGTGTTGAAAACGGCGCTCGAGCGGCATCCGTTCGATTGCACGCAGATGGCGCTCAATGCCGCTCTGGTGGGTATGAAGAACGGCGAAAACGGGATGGTTCCGAATCCGGCGATGGTGAACAGTTTCCAGACGCTGGCGCTCCCGGTCGCTGTTCACAAAGGAATGGGCGTGCTGGCGATGAAGATCTTCGCGCAGGAAGCGCTCGTGAGCGAAGCGCCCGCGGAAAAGCTGATCCGGTATTCGCTTTCCCTGCCGGTTACGACCGTGGTGCTGGGAATGCCCAAGCCCGAGATGATCGATCAGAACGTACAGATCGTCAAAGCGTTTCAGCCCATGCCCAAAGAGGAAATGCATACCTTTTCGAATTCCATTTCGCTGCGTAACAAGGCGCGTATCGACGAGATGTTTCGCGATCACGTGGACGCCTGAACCGGATGGACCGGCTCGAAGAAGTCCGCCGACGGCACATCGCTGCTGAGGAGGGAGGCGGCGCGGAACGCCGCGAACGCCAGCATCGCGAGGGGAAACTCTCGGCCCGTGAACGGACCGAACTGCTGCTCGACGAGGGCACGTTCGAGGAGATGGACAAGCTGGTTCAGCACCGCTGCCGTGATTTCGGCATGGACCAGCAGGTGATTCCGGGGGATGGCCTGGTGACCGGCTACGGCCTGATCAACGGCCGTCCGGCATACGTTTTCGCTCAGGATTTCACGGTTTTCGGCGGTTCACTTTCGGAGGCGAACGCGCAGAAGATTTGCAAGGTAATGGATCTGGCGCTGAAGACCGGGGCGCCGATCATCGGCCTGAACGATTCCGGCGGGGCGCGCATTCAGGAAGGCGTGCTTTCGCTCGGCGGCTATGCCGATATCTTTCTACGAAACACGCTGGCGAGCGGAGTGGTACCGCAAATCTCGGCGATTATGGGGCCGTGCGCCGGTGGGGCTGTTTACTCGCCGGCGATCACCGATTTCACGTTTATGGTGGCGGATACGAGCTATATGTTCGTGACGGGGCCGGATGTGATCCGAACCGTGACGCATGAAGATGTCACGAAGGAGGAACTCGGCGGCCCGATGACGCATAATTCGGTGAGCGGCGTGGGACATTTCATCGCGCGCGATGATGCCGAGTGCGTGCAGATGATCCGGGAACTGCTGAGTTTTCTGCCGCAGAACAATCGCGACGATGCGCCGAGGAAGGCGACGACGGATCCGGTGGATCGCGCGGATTCGGAGCTCGACCATGTTGTTCCGGCGCAATCGAATCTTCCGTACAACATCAAAGACGTGATTCATCGCGTGGTGGACGAGGGCTGGTTTTTCGAGGTCCACGAACACTGGGCGAAGAACATCGTGGTGGGATTTGCGCGACTGGACGGGCGACCGGTGGGAATTGTGGCGAATCAGCCGGCTTTTCTCGCTGGATGCCTGGATATCAGTTCTTCCGTGAAAGGAGCGCGCTTCGTTCGTTTTTGTGACGCTTTCAATATTCCATTGATGACGTTTGTGGATGTGCCCGGATTTCTGCCCGGAACAGAGCAGGAGTTCGGGGGCGTTATCCGGCATGGGGCCAAGCTGCTTTATGCTTTCGCCGAGGCGACAGTACCGAAGGTGACGGTGATCACGCGGAAGGCCTATGGGGGCGCGTATTGCGTCATGGGATCGAAACACATTCGGACCGATGTGAATCTCGCCTGGCCAACGGCGGAGATTGCCGTGATGGGGGCCGAGGGCGCGGTGAATATCATCTACCGGCGCGAACTTGCGGCTACGAACGGCGATGAGCGGCAGCAGAAAGTGGCGGAGTTCAATGAACGCTTTGCCAGCCCGTTTATCGCGGCCGAGCGGGGATTTATCGATGATGTGATCGAGCCGCATGAGACGAGGGCGAGGTTGATTCGCTCATTGCGGATGCTGGAAACCAAAGTGGAGACGATGCCACGAAAGAAGCACGGGAACATTCCCTTATAGGAGCCTCGCCCGGTTTGGTTGCCCGAGGGCAAGGTTCAATATTCAGCGTGGCGCGACAGGTGCTAGCTTACCTGCTCCGCAACCGCAGGGTGGCTGCCGGTCAGCGCTGCGATGTTGCTATCGCGCCCCGTGTGCCCAGAGTGCGGCAACCCGCTAAATCTCACCATCGGAAAATCTTCCGATGTCTGTCGTCAAACTCCCGCCAACAAGCCGTCTTTGCACTGAAGACGCTTCGACTGGCCTGCCACTTGCAGGTTTTCCGTGCATGGCCGATACAAAAGATCCCAAACCGGTAGTTCCACCCCTCGCAGAACGAGGCCGGGACGACTCGAAGCCGGTTGAAAACGCGGCTACTGTTTCGGAAGAGCAACGTCATAGTGGGAACGTGACTCCCGGCTGGGGACAGTCGAATCAGGGCGAAGAAGACAACTGGGGGAACCAGGGAAACTCGGGCAACGAGGGTTACTACCAGGGCTTCGAGGACAAGACAACGAATCTGCCCGGAGAAGCAGCCGCGGCGCGAAATCTGAAACCCGGCAAATAGCGGCGAAATCGGTGTATCAGGCGGTTCTCAGGAACCGCTGATATCCTGAAACCTGATGCCGCCGCCTACGGCAACGCTGCCTCCGCACATCGCGCCGGCGAAGCTCCGTCAGCTTGAAGGCGCTATCGAAATCAGCATCCGCGGGAAGTCAGACGCGGTGCGGATGGCGATCGTTTGCCTGCTGGCGCGAGGTCATCTTCTCATCGAAGACGTGCCCGGCGTGGGCAAAACGACGCTTGCGCAGTCTCTTGCGAGGGCGGTGAACTGCTCCTTCCACCGTCTGCAATTTACCAGCGACATGCTGCCATCCGATGTGCTGGGAGTGACGATTTACAGCTCTCATACGGAGCAGTTCGAATTCAAACCCGGCCCGATATTCACTAATTTTCTGCTGGCCGACGAGATTAATCGAACGACGCCCAAGACGCAATCCGCGCTGCTCGAAGCGATGAACGAACAGCAGGTTTCGGTGGAAGGGCGCACGCTGACGTTGCCGGATCCGTTTATGGTGGTTGCGACGCAGAATCCGACCGACCATCACGGAACATATCCGCTGCCGGAATCGCAACTGGATCGTTTTCTGATGCGAATCCGGATCGGGTACCCCGACGTGCAGAGCGAGCGTGAGATTATCCGGCAAGCCGAGCATCACCACGGCGAGACGACGCCATGCGTGCTGACCAGCGACGAGATAAAGGATCTCCAGGAGGCGGTGAAGAGCGTGGTAGTGGATGAAGCGATCATCGACTACATGCTGACGATCGTGGAGAAGACGCGGACGCATGAGGGGCTATCGCTCGGAGTGAGTCCGCGAGGCGCGCAGGCGCTGTTTCGCGCGGCGCAGGCGTTTGCGGTGATGGAAGGGCGGGCTTATGTACTGCCTGACGACGTAAAGACGCTGGCGCCCAAAGTGTTCGGCCATCGCGTGACTCCCGCGGCGCGCAACGCGCTCGCGATGCGGCGCAACGGAATCGGCTCGAACGCGGGCGAGCGTATTATCGAAGAGATTCTTTCGCGTATCGAGGTTCCGCTCTAGCCGGAAGCTCTGCGCGTTTCCCAGGACATGAAGACAGCAATTATCGGCCTGCCCATGGTGGGCAAAACATCCCTGTTCGCGATTCTTACGGGGGTGACGCAGGAGAGCCGGCTCGGTTCGACGGCGGTGCGGACAGGAGTCGCGAAGGTGCCCGATCCCCGGGTAGATGCGCTGGCGGAGTTGTATCAGCCGCCGAAAATTACCTACGCGACGGTGGAGTATATCGATACGCCCTCCATTTCGCGCGAGAGTCTGCGCGACCCGGCGTATCTGGCGAGCCTGCGGGTGGTGGATGCGTTCGCGCACGTGCTCCGGCTCTTTCAGGATGAGACGGTACCGCACGAGCATGGGTCCGTCGATCCCGCGCGCGATTTCGAAGACGTCGAGACCGAACTGATTCTGAGCGATCTGGTGGTGATCGAGCGGCGGCTCGAGCGTCTCGAGAAAGACCGCAAGAAGGTTCGCAATCCGGAGCTGGATAAAGAGTGGGATCTGCTGACGCGGTGCAAGACCGCCCTCGAAGGCAACCAGCCGTTGCGGACGCTCGAATTCGAGACCGATGACGAAAAGCGTATTCGGGGTTTTCAGTTCCTTTCGCAGAAGCCGATGCTCCTGGTGCTCAACATCGGCGAGGAGGACGCGGCGCGTCTGCACGAAATCGAAGCGGAATACCGAGGCGGGTTCGTGGCGGGGAAAAGAAATGTGGATGTTACCGCCGTTTGCGGGAAGATCGAGGCGGAGATGGCGGAGCTGCCGGCGGAAGAAGCCCGCGAGTACCTGGCGAGCTATGGACTGAGGGAATCCGGACTGCAGCGAATCATCGAGGCGACTTATCGGCTACTCGGGTTGATGAGTTTTTTGACCGCGGGCGAGACCGAGGTGCGGGCGTGGACAATTCCGGTGAACAGCAGCGCCGTGAAAGCCGCGGGCGCGATCCATTCCGATTTCGAAAAGAAGTTCATTCGCGCTGAAGTGGTGAACTGGAAGTCTCTGGTGGATCTGGGGGGGTATCCCGGAGTTCGTGAAAAGGGGCTGCTCCGACTGGAAGGCAAGGAATACGTGGTGAAAGACGGGGATGTGCTGGTGATACGCCATTCATAGGCCGGGATCTACAGATTCGCGGGCCATCTGTCGATAGGTAATCACTCGCCAGATTGCCCATCATGACACCATCCGCAGAAGCGCCCGAAAAAAACAGCGTGCAAAGTTCCGCGGGGGCGTCGGACGCAGGGGCAGTGGGAAGCCGCAGCGGGGTCGAACCCCTGCTGCGGCAACTGGCCGAGCAGAAGCAGGCTACGATCCGCGCGATTCAAGCCACACAGGCTATTGAGAAACAACTTGCGGAAACGCGCCAGGAACTGAACCGGGCCCTGATGATCGCGTCCGTGCCGCCCGAACCGCCACAATCCGAATCGGAATCCGAAGGCCAGCCGCAGCCCGAGGCCGCGCTTCAAACGGCGCAGCAGCAACTGGAAACGGAGCGACAGGCGCGAAACGATGATCGGGTCAACGCAGCGGCGAGGATCGCTCGTCTTGAAGAGACGGTTGCGAATGCACATGCCCGTGAAAAGTCCGCGCTGGCCAATTTTCGACGAGGACGCGTGCTGTGGGCTCTGGTTAGCGTGGCGCTGATTGCGGGGGCTGCTCTGATCACGCATGTGGCTGCGCGATACCAGCGGACGGCGCTGGCGGAGGCGCTGCAAAGCGGGATCAGCGGACAAAACACGCCACAGGCCGAGGCGGGTTCGCCCCGCGTCCCGGAGGCGAGGGCTCAGGAGCCCAAAGGGCGCACGGGGAATGGAGAGCCGGGAACTATCGCGCCCCAGGAGGCGCTGGAAGATGCAGTCTCGAAGATGAGCCGCGCGCTTTCGGCGTATCCTGACGCCAAGCCCGAAGCCATCATCGAAAGCCTGAAGAAGGGGACGCTCAATATCGACCCGTCCTCGTGCCTGGTGGCATGGAACGAAGGACAGCCGGAACTGCTGGTGCAGGATCGCCTGCACGATCGGTTGAAGATTGCGCACACGCTGGCGGACTGCGCATCTGCAATCGAAACTGCGCGGCGCACGATGATTTTTGGCAGAACCGCGCGGTAGCGCTGAGGCCAGGATCAGCCGAACAGTTCCTGCAAATCCGAAAATCGATTCACGATGAAGAGCCGGCGATCGCAGTTCCGGATCTGCTCGCGCTCGAGGGACCAGGTCCTCTCGTGAGGCACGAACACGGCGCCTATCCCGGCTTCGAGAGCGGGATTGATATCCGATTTCGGGCTGTTGCCGATCATCCACGTTCGATCGCTATCGAAGTTGCGCGCCCGTACCAGATCCTGATACGCCACTGCGTTCTTTTCCTTCACGATCCCGCAGTGGGCGAATAACGGACGCAGGCCCGAGACATCGATCTTGCGATTCTGCTCGGCAGGATCACCCTTGGTAAAAAGCGTCAGCTCATGCAGCGGGGCGAGACAGGCGAGGGTTTCAGCGACGCCTTCGAGCAGCTCAACTTCACGCGAAAGGATTTCATGCGCGATCGCCGAGATGCGGCGCAGATCATGCTCGTCCACCGCGCGCTCGGCCAGCCGAAGATAGCACTGGCTGAGATTCCGTCCGAAATTGACCGCGCCGTATCCATGAATGCGGCTGTTGCCGATCTCGATTTCGTCGAGAACGGAGCGTATTTCCGGGGGCGTCAACGAGGAATGGTTCAGATATTCGCAAAATTTGTCAAATGCTTCCTCGAAATAGATGTTGTTTTCCCAGAGAGTATCGTCGGCGTCGATGATGAGATGTTGCGGGCCGCTGATTTGCGGGTTCATGGTTCAGGCGCGAGCGGTTCCAGCCGAAAAGGGATTTCGACGACGGCGTCGACCTCGACCGGTTCACCCCTGCGGGTGGCGGGGTAGAACTCCCATTTTCCCAAAGCCTCCTGGGCGCTGCGATTCAGCCTGTCGTCGAGGCCGCGCAAGAGCTCGATTCCGCCGACTTTGCCTTCCCTGGTAATGACGCAGGCGAGGCGCACTTTGCCCTCGACGCGTTAGGCGACAGCGCTGGCAATGTATTTCGGATCGACCTTGTGGTGCGGCACGGGCGGCGCAATCGGCTCCCTTTCGACCTGTTGCCGTGTGCGATCGGCGTACCACATGAGCCAACTACCGGAGTAGCTGGTGAGGTTCGGCATCTGGATGGCCATCATGAATACGTCGCGGCCGGCGAAGCGCGGCTCAGGCGCATTGGCGACGCGAACGGCTCCGGAGTGGGAAGTGGCTGCGCCGCCCGGCGCTTCGGAAACAGGCTGCGGGTGCACGGAACCCATGGCTGCGCGGAGGCGCTCCGGGGAAGTGGGGGCATCGAACGCCTGAGCGACCAGATCCGGCCGAGCCGGCTCCCGCGTTTTACCAACAAACAGACCCGGGACCGAAAGCGCGCCATTCGATTGCCTGGAACTGGCGCCGGTGTCCCGAATTTGCGGGCCCGCAGAGAAATCGGCCGCGCTGGACGAGAGCGGCGGCAATTCGCGATTCAAGGGATTCAAACCGACGACGGCGAGGTTCAGGTCTTTCGAATTTGCTTCGAGGAGAGGCGCATCGGGCGCCGTTGATGGCGTGGAGCGAGCGCCGGGCGGAAGCTTGCGGGCACTGGGCGGCGCGGTGAAGGGCTTCGGCGCGAGCACGGGCAATATTGTTTCAGGGGCCGCGTGCGGTCGTGCGGCAAGCAGTACCGGGTCTTCCGCGGTGAGGGAAGGCGCAACAGATGGCTGCCGAACCTGCGCTTCAGGGGACTTGAAAGGCTTTGGCGGGAGGGCAACGTCAGGAGCGCTGGCCGCATGAGTGTTGGAAGCGACGACGTGCGGCGCTTCGAAAGCGAGCACAGGCCCTGCAGACCGCGGCCGGGGTGCTGGCGGGGGCACAACGAAGGGTTTCGGCGCGAGCGGAACATTCGGTACTCGCGCCGGAACCATGGCGGCTGGGGTGAGTTCGGGAACCGCCGCCGGTTGTCTGATGTTTTGTGGCGCGACTGGCGGCTTCGTTTCAGGGGAGATGAATGGTTTGGGTTGGGGAGGGGGCAGTTTCACGGCGACCAGGTTGGGCGCGGCGAGAGGCGTGACATCGCGAACCGGAGCATCAGGGGCCCAAACGACGCGCTTCTGCGGCGGCGCGTTGCGGGCCGAAGACACGATGGACTGAGCCGCCTTTTCTTTTGCGCGCAAGGGTTCCTGTTGCGGCGTCGCGAGGCGCGGAGAGATATCAGGCAATTTGTCGCGGAATTTGTACCAGACGATCTTTTGTTCCCTGCCTGCGATCGCCTGTTTGTATTCGGATTCGGATGGCCGCGGAAGGTTCACCGCGGGCGCGTGGACAAGCGCGAAAAATGCCATTGCGTGAACCGCAGTGGAAACGGCTGCGGCAAAACCGCGGTAGCGATCACGGCTGCCGCGATTCTGTATCGCCGGGAACATACGTGTTAGAGATCCGCCGGTTTGTGTCCCGATCCGTTGAGCGGCGCGATTTTCTTCATCTTCGCCGCGTATTGTTTCTTCGGAATAAATTCCTGAGTGAAACGCGTGAACCGGCGCAGGCGTTCGGTCTCCGAGCGGCTGCGCAAGAGAGTGCTCTGGAAATCCAGGTCGTCGATGGCTTCGGCGAGCTGAAAACTGACGGTCGGATGCTGGGGATCGGGCTCGGGGCGGGGAAACTCGCCGCCCATGTTCGTGAGGGCGTCGCGAAGTTCACGGAAAGCGCGCATCGCCTTCTCGCGAAGATCATCCGGTGGCGGCGTCCAATCATCATCGTCGAAGAATTCGACTTCGCCTCGCAGCCAGGCGAGTTCCTGATCGAGCGAGACGATCTCAAAACGGCGGCGGCCGCGGGTAATCACATCGAATCTTCCATCTGGATAGCGATCGAGAACCTGCTCGACGACAACGGTGCAGCCGGCATTCACGATGCCATCGCCACGCGCGAGAACGATGCCAAATTCGGTTCCATTACGCTCGGCTTCACCCACCATTTCCTTGTAACGTTCTTCGAAAATGTGAAGTGGCACTGCGCTTCCGGGGAAGGCTACCAGTTGCAGCGGGAAGAGCGGTAAAAGGCCAGCCATGGTGTTATTATTGCGTTTCCTGAACGGCCCAGCGTTTTTTGTCGCGCACAACGGCCATCCGAGTGATGGCCTGTGCGCTTTGGATTTGTCGCGCACAACGGCCATCCCGAGTGATGGCCTGTGCGCTTTGGATTTGTCGCGCACAACGGCCATCCCGAGTGATGGCCTGTGCGCTTCGATTTGCAGGCCGGTCTTTTACAGCCTGGGCAGAGGGCCCACAGGGAACGTATTCAGCTCACCGGAATGTATTCGCTCGAGCGTAAAGTCGTAATCGTGACGGGAGCTTCGGAAGGAATCGGGGCCGAACTCGCGAACCTGCTGCGCGCGCGGGAATGCCAGCTTGTGCTCGCTGCTCGTGATGAGGCGAAGCTAAGAACAGCTGGCGGCGAGGACGCGTGCATCGTGGCAGGCGACCTGACCCGGGAGGACGCACGAGCCCGCGTGATCGAAGCCGCTCTCGAGCGGTTCGGGCGAATCGATGTATTGATCAACAATGCCGGGCGAGGCCTGTATGGCGCCGTTTCGAAGGCGCCGGTCGAAGAGGCTCGGGCGTTATTCGAGCTGAACTTTTTCGCTCCGCTTCATCTGGCGCAACTGGCGGGTCCCGCGCTGCGGGCTTCCCGCGGCGTGATCGTGAACGTGAGTTCCATCGCCGGTCAAATCAGCCTGCCGTGGATGCCGATTTACTCCGCCACGAAATTCGCGCTGGCATCGTTATCTTCTTCGCAACGTGCGGAGATGCGGCGGGATGGGGTTCGCGTAGTCAGCGTGTTTCCCGGGTACGTGGATACCGCGTTCCAGGCGCATGCGGCGGGAACTCCCTCGCCTCCGCATATCGTCAAGGGGAGGCGGTTCGCAGTTTCGGCGAAAAAGTGCGCTGAGGCGATTGTTGCAGGCATTGAACGCGAGAAACGAAACGTGGTTACGCCCCGCGTCGGATGGCTGCTGATCTGGACGAATCGATTATTCCCCGGACTGGTCGAATCAAAGATGGAGACCGGCTGATGGACGCCAGGCTGAAGCGCACGCCAGGTTTGTATATCGCGGGTTTCATGTGCTCCGGGAAGAGTACGGTGGGGAAAAGGCTGGCCGATCACGTGGGTTGGGATTTCGTGGATGTGGATGCGGAGATCGAACGCGCGGAGCAGACCACGATTGCCGCGATTTTCGATTCGCGCGGGGAGTCCGAATTCCGGAGAGTCGAGACAGAGGCGCTGCGCAAGCTGGTGCGGCAAATCGAACGCGGCATGCCGGCCGTGCTTGCGCTGGGAGGAGGCGCTTTCGTCCGCGAAGAGAATTTCGAGATGCTCGAGAACAATGGCATATCGGTCTGGCTCGATTGTCCGTTCGACGCGATCGTGCGGCGCCTCGAGGCGGAGGCGAATGGCGTGCGACCTCTGGCGCGCGATCCGGAAAGGTTGCGGAGCCTTTACGAAGCGCGCCGACCGGGATACAGCCGCGCGGATTATCGTGTGGATGCGGATTGCGACATCGATCGCGCCGTAGAAGCAATTCTTGAACTGCCCTTCTGGAAATGAAGCGGAATCTGCGGCGGGACGCGAGGCAGATTCTGAAAGCGGCTCTGCGCGCTGCAGACCCGAGCGCCGCAGTGGAAACCATCCTGTCGCGCCTGAAGGATCTCGATCGTTACGAACGCATCTTTGTCGTCGGAGCGGGAAAGGCGACGGGTACGATGGCCCGGAGCGCCGAGCGGGTACTCGGAAAGCGCATCAGCGCGGGTTCCATCAATGTGAAGGATGGCGATCCGGTGAAGTTGCGCCGGATCGAAGTTCATCCTGCGAGCCACCCGATCCCGGACGAGCGCGGCGTTGCAGGCGCGAAGCGGATCGCTGAGATCTGCGCCGAGGCGGGCGAATGCGATCTGGTGATTTGTCTGCTATCCGGAGGAGCGTCCGCGCTGACGCCTTATCCGGCGGATCCTGTCACGCTTGCTGAAAAGCAGGAGACGACGCGCCTGCTGCTCGAGTGCGGCGCGAACATTCATGAAATCAATGCCGTTCGCAAGCACGTCTCGAGCTTCAAAGGCGGGCGGCTGGCAAAAATCGCGGCTCCCGCGCGCGTGCTGACGCTAATCGTCTCGGACGTTGTGGGCGATAACCTGGACGTGATCGGCTCCGGACCCACTGCCCCGGACTGTGCGACTTTCGAAACCGCTCTCGCTGTTCTGGACAAATACAATCTGCGGGCGCGCGTTCCTCGAAACCTGCGGAGCAAGCTGCAAGCGGGGCAGGACGAAACGCCGAAACCCGGCGATCCGGTTTTCGATCGCGTCGAGAACATTATCATCGGGAGCAATCAGAAATCGCTCGATGCCGCGGCCCGGGAAGCGAAAGGGCTCGGCTACCGCACGCTGGTTCTTTCGAGCACGATCGAGGGCGAGACGCGCGATGTGGCGCGCATGCACGCGGCAATTGCGCGTCAGATTCGGGATAACGGACAGCCGGTGAAAGCGCCTGCGTGCGTGATCTCCGGCGGTGAAACGACCGTGACGATACGGGGAACCGGGCAGGGCGGACGCAACCAGGAATTTGCTCTGGCGGCGGCGATCGACATCGCCGGAGTGCGTGATGTTCTGATCCTGAGCGCGGGTACGGATGGAACCGATGGGCCGACGGACGCGGCCGGCGCGATGGCCGACGGCGAAACAGTGGAGCGCTCACGGAGCACCGCCGCCGAAGCGCTTCGCAACCATGATTCGTACCCGTTTTTCAAAGATCTGGGAGATCTGATCGTGACCGGGCCCACGGGAACGAACGTCATGGACATTCACCTGATCCTCGCCGGATAACGCGCTCTGTTGTAAGCTGATGCCGATGAAAACCGTAATATTCGCAATGGCTGCGCTGGGCTGCGGAGTGGCGGTGCTGCTGGCCCAGACGCGATCCGGCGATCCAATCATCGAAGGATTCAAGAGCGTGGAGGTGGCTTCGGTAGCGGACGCAATCGAACAACTCTATGGGCAGAAGATGTACATGCATCACGAGATGCGGCCGGTTTTCACGACGAAATTCGCCGGTCCGGCGGTCACGGTGCTGATGAAAAAGGAAGAGCATCATGAGGGATCGAAGGCTTCCAACGGGATGCTGGACGCGATCGACAGCGCGCCGGAAGGGGCTGTTTACGTGATGAAGGTGGAAGACGGCGCGGATATTGCGGGCATCGGCGGTCTGATGGCTACCGCGATGAAGGCTCGCGGCTTTGTGGGAGCGGTAATCGACGGCGGTGTTCGCGACACGCCGCAGATCAAGAAGTTGCAGTTTCCGGTGTTCAGCATCGGGATTGTACCTTCCACGTCCGTGAATCACTACCGGTTTGCGGGGGTGAATGTGCCGATTTCATGCGCCGGCGCGCCGGTGAACGCGAACGATATCATCGCGGCCGACGAAGATGGCGTCGTTGTGATCCCCCGGGCGAAAGCGGCTGAGGTTCTAAAGAAAGCCCAGGAACTTGACTACACCGAGCACAGCATGATTCCCTTCATCGAGAAGTACCGGTCGATCAAGGAAGCGGTGGCGAAGTTCGGAAGGATCTGATCGTTTTCGTCAGACAATGGCCAGCTTTTTCTGAATCTGCTCGAGGGATACGCCTTTCGTCTCGGGATAACTCGTCAGCACGACGAAGAATTGCGCCACCATCATGGCCGAGAAGAAAACGAACGGCAGAGCTCTGGATCGCGCCGCCACGATCGGAAAAATCCAGGAGATGAGGGCGTTCATGAACCAGTGGGTAAAGCTGCCGAGGCTCTGTCCCCTGGCTCGAACGCTGTTCGGAAACACCTCGCTCAGATAAACCCAGATGACTGCGCCCTGGGAGAAGCCGAAGAACGCGATAAAGCCGATGAGGCACCACAGGAGCAGGTTTTCGTGCGATCCCGAGAGGAAGATCGCGCCGACTCCGGCCAGACATATCGCGGTTCCCACCGAGCCGATCAGCAGCAGCGTGCGGCGTCCCGCGCGGTCGATGATTGACATCGCAAGAATCGTGAAGACGAGATTTGTGGCTCCGATCGCGACCGATTGCAGATCCGCCGAAACCTTCGTGAAACCGGCTTTCGCGAAGATGTCGTTCAGGTAATAGAGAATCGCATTGATGCCGGAGAGCTGATTGAACATGCCGATGGTGATGGCAAGGAATATGGGCAGGCGGTATTTGCGGATAAACAGGGGCTCTGCGCTGTAAGTGTGAGCCTGGGCCATGGTGGCCTTCATGTCCGCGAGTTCGGTGTCGATATCGGTCTCGCCGATCATCTCGAGCACGTGTCGAGCTTGGTCGGTGCGGCCTTTCGAGACCAGCCAGCGGGGACTACGCGGAATTGCAAAGAGCATCGCAAAAAAGAACGCCGCGGGGATGGCGGAAACGCCGAGCTTCCAGCGCCACTCGCTTTCGCCGAAGCCCGCGGTTCCAATGAGGTAGTTGGAAAGGTATGCGAGCAGAATTCCGGCGACGACGTTGATCTGAAAGAAGCCCACCAGACGTCCCCGCCATTTCGCGGGCGAGATTTCGGCGATGTACATGGGGCCGAGAACGGACGAGCCTCCGATTCCCAGGCCTCCGATGAAGCGGGATATGACGAGCGAGGGCCAGTTCCAGGCGAGGGCGCAGCCCAACGCGGAGACGACATACAGAACGGCCATGCCGCGCAAGCTGTCGCGACGTCCGAAGCGGTCGCCCGGAAAACCGGCAACGATAGCTCCGATTACGGTTCCGGCAAGCGCCGCCGCGACGGTGATGCCGAGACCGTTCGGATCGAGATGGAACGTGTGCGTAAGGGCATCCGTGACCCCGGCGATGACGGCCGTATCGAAACCGAACAACAGACCGCCGAGGGCCGCGACGACGGTGCTTCTAATGAGAAATCCTGAAACATGCATGGGCGCTCGTTCAGATTGTACTGGCGCGCGCTACGCGACCGTGTAAATTCTCCGGAGCGCTGCGCCGGGATGGCGGGATGTAAACTATCGCGGAAAGGAGCCGCATGCGATTCTTCTCAAGCCGGTTCGCTCTTGCCAGCCTGTTTACGGCGCTGCTTGCTGTCTCATTTCTCATCACCGAAGGAGCCGCGCAGCCCAATACGACCAAACGCATCGCCTCCGGAGTGTGGTTTCGCGAAGGCGATATCAAGCATCTCGGACACTGCAACAACGTGATCATCGAGATGGCCGATTACCTGATCGTGGTGGATGCGAACTTTCCCAGCGGCGCGCGCCTCGCCATGGAGGATGCGAGGAAGCTTTCGTCGAAGCCCGTGAAATATGTGTTCATCACTCACCACCACGGAGACCACGATTACGGGAGCGCAGTCTGGACAGCGAATGGCGCGACTACTTTCGCTTATAAAGGGGTCGCGGAGGAATTGAAGCGCTATGAGCCCGCACGCTGGCAAGAGGCGGCGAAAGCGCGACCGGATGTTGCGGGGCTGCATCGATCGGCGCCCGAGCCTCCGAAACAGACATTTGATAAGTCGCCCTACGTTCTGAAGGATTCGACGCGCGAGGTTCAGTTCCTTTTCCTCGGCTGGGCGCATACGCGCGGGGATGGATTCGCCTGGCTGCCGAAAGAGCGCGTATTGTGCACGGGTGACGCCGCGGCGAACGGGCCTCATAATTACACAGCCGATGGCAATATCGGGAACTGGCCCCAGGTGATGAGCGCGGCGCTCAAACTCTCGCCGCTTCACGTACTCCCCGGACACGGACCGGCGGGTGGTCCGGAGATTCTGGAGGGGCAGGGTCGCTTCATGCGCGAACTGCGTTCGGCAGTGCAGCAGCAGGTGAAAAAGGGGGCGAAGCTGGATGCGCTGGTGACCATGAAGGAGGGGAAACCGGTGGCGACTACGATCGTGCTGCCTGCAGGCGTCAAAAACTGGGTCGGCGATTCTCTCCCGACGCAGGTGGCGGACGCCTATAACGAGATCACGCAGGGCAAGCCGGCCGGCATGCTGCCGCATTCGTGAGCGCGGATAGCAGCCAGTGAGAAACTGGTGATCGCTGACATGTCTGAAGCGATCGACCGGTACGTGCGCGAGAACGAAGCACGCTTTCTCGATGAACTGAAGCAGTTGCTTCGCATTCCGAGCATTTCCACGCTGCCCGAGCATAACGAAGATACCCGGCGCGCGGCAGAGTTTGTGGCGGACAAACTTCGCGGGGCGGGTCTCGAGCATGTCGAGGTGATTCAGACGCAGAAGCACCCTCTGGTCTATGCGGACTGGCTGCACGCGCCGGGAAAGCCGACGGTTCTCTGCTATGGCCATTTCGACGTGCAGCCGCCCGATCCGCTGGAACTTTGGGACACGCCGCCGTTTGAACCCTCTGAGCGCAACGGCAATCTGTACGCTCGCGGTTCAGCGGATGACAAGGGCCAGATGTACTCGCATATCAAAGCTCTGGAAGCATTGCAAGCGGAGCATGGCAAACCGCCGGTCAATATCAAGTTTCTGATCGAAGGCGAAGAAGAGGTCGGGGGCGAATCGGTTGCGAAGTATGTTGCGGAAAACCCGGAAAAACTGAAGGCGGATGTGGCGCTGGTTTCGGATACGGAAATGTACGCGCCCGGACTGCCAACTCTGAATATCGGGCTTCGGGGACTGGTGTATCTGGAAATCGAAGCCAGGGGGCCGGCGCGCGATCTGCATTCGGGTCTTTATGGGGGCGCTGCTCCGAACGCGGTTTTCGGGCTCTTGGAACTGCTTGCAAAGGCCAAGGATGCGAACGGGCCTGTTCTGATTCCCGGCGTGTACGATGACGTGGAGCCGCCTTCAAAAGAGGAAAAAGAAAGCTGGACTCACCTGCCGTTCGACGAAGAGGAGTATCTGAAATCGGAGGTCGGCTCGACTTCTCTTACGGGCGAGACGCAGTATTCGGTTTTCGAGCGCACGTGGGCGCGGCCTACATTCGAGGTCCACGGGATTGCAGGCGGCTTTACCGGCGCGGGCGCGAAGACGGTAATTCCAGCAAAAGCGGTGGCGAAAGTGAGTTTGCGGCTGGTGCCGAAGCAGGATCCGGAAAAGATTGTCGCGGCCGTGAAATCGTGGGTCGAGAAGAACCGGCCAAAAGGAATTCAATGCGAAGTCCGCGTGCTGAGCGCGGGCCCCGGTCTGATGGTGAATCCGGACCATCCGGCGATCCGAGTGGCCGCGAAAGCATTCAGCGATATTTTCGGAAAGCCGACGGTGTTCACGCGCTCGGGAGGTTCGATCCCGATTGTGGGCGATTTCGCGACCCACCTGGGTATCCCGACCATTCTGATGGGCTTCGGCCTGCCGGATGATGGCCTGCATTCGCCCAATGAGAAATACAACATTCGCAATTATTTCGACGGCATTCGAACCGTCGCGCACTTCTTCGAGGAGTACGGCGCCGCTTAGCTGCGTACTACGGCGGCTTCGCACGCGAGCCGCACGTAGCCACGCACCGGAAAAGTTCGGGACCTGACCTGGATTTCGATCGCGTCTTCGATGTAGTCCCGCATTTCGAAATCGTCGGTGTGTCCCTCTGCGACGCCTACCGAAATGTAGTAGGCGCCTTCGGCAAGTTGTGGCGCAATCCAGTGGAACTCGGCGAAAGATTCATCCGCGGGCGCAAGGGGTCGAACGGGATAGTTTTCGCGGGATGTATTGGAGCCGAAAATCGTTTCCCCTTTGGTGTTGCGAACCAGGAAGCCGAAGATGGGTGATTCGACCGGTACGTTTGCGCGGACGCCGACCCTTACGGCCACGCTTTCTCCCCCGGCAAGGATTCGGAGCGGCTCCCCGGCGTTATCGAGCAGGTCGAAAGAGATCACTTCCGCGGCCTGATTCCCGAACCTCCGCTTTGCCAGTTGAGCACCCGGTGCGGCAGATGCCGGCGCAACGGACGCCGGCCCGTGCAGAGCCACTTCGAGGTAGCTCGCGACGACTTCGTCCGCGTCGCCTATGGCGCGGGTGCGGCCATTTTCAAGCCAGAGACAACGATCGCACAGAGCTTTCACGTCCATTGCGTCGTGGGAGACGAACAGGATCGTTGTTCCGCGCGCGCGCAATTCGTGGATGCGCCGCATACAGCGTTGCCGGAAGGCGATATCGCCCACGGCGAGAGCCTCATCGACGATGAGGACATCGGGATCGACGTGCGCAACCACAGCGAAGGCAAGGCGCAGGATCATGCCGGTAGAGTATGTGCGGATGGGTTGATCGATGAACTCTCCGATGGAGGCGAACGATTCGATGGCGGGAAGTCGTTCGTCGGTTTCGGGGCGGTCCAGACCGAGCAGCGAGGCGTTCAGATAAACGTTCTCACGCCCGGTAAAATCAGGCGAGAATCCGGCGCCGAGTTCGAGCAGAGCCGACAAGCGGCCGTGGACGCGGATGGCGCCGCTGGTGGGACTCAGGGCGCCGGCGAGGATCTTGAGCAGAGTGCTTTTGCCCGAGCCGTTCGCGCCAACGATACCGAACGCTTCCCCGCGCGCCACGCTGAAGGTTACGTCAGCAAGGGCCGCAACGCCCGAAGTTGCGCGGCCGGGCTGAAAAATATAACGAAGGCGCGCAAGCTGCGAATCCCCGGCAGGATAGATCTTCGAAAGAGAATCGACTTCGACGGCGTTTACTTCCATGCCGCGCACACGACGCGTTTGCCCCGCGCATGCTGCTCATAAGCATCCGGCGGTGGCGTGACGATTTCCGCTCGCGAGAATCCCGCCTGGCGCAGCATAAAAACCAACGCTTTGGGGGATGGGCAGGTGGCCAGGGGCGTGACGCCGGTTTCCCGATTGCCCGCGCGAAACTCTCCGGTCTCATCGATGAGGGCGAGAATTCCGTGATAGGGCCTTGTCCACTCGCGCGAGCCCCATTCCGCTACGCCCTCCACTTCATCCACGACCTGGGTTTCGAGAACGCACAACTCGCGGGTTACGGCCGCAACCTCCCGCAGGCACAGCATGGGATTTTCGACGTGATAGAGGACGCCGAAGAAAATCGTGAGATCCCACTGGCGGCGTATATCGTGGGATAACGTTTCCACTCGCCCGAGCCGGTAATCGATGCCGTTTACGCCCGCGGCGCGCGCGATGAAGCGAGCCCGGTTGAGGTTCTCTTCGCGCGCATCGATGCCGGTGACCCGCAGCCCTCGCTTCGCCATGGCAAGCGAATAGAAGCCCTCATGACAGCCGATATCGAGGCAATCGAGTCCCGCCAGCCGCGATCCGAAGTGCGAATCAAGCGCGGTGTTCAGCATGCGAAGGCGTGTGTCGAAGATTCCGACGACCTGATCGGGAATCGCCGATGTTGTTTTCAGGCCGTCGCCGAGCTCGAACGGGTAGAACCATGGCCCGAGTTCAGCGATACCACGCTCGATTTCCGCCCGCGTTATTGTTGTATCCGCAACAGTATTCATCGCCAGAATCTTTGATTATCGCGTGTCAGAGGAGAAGATCGCGGATCAGTTGCGCCGGGTGCAGAGCGGTCAAGTGCGCCAGATCGGCGACCTGGTGTCTGCACGACGTTCCCGGCGCGACCAGGACGTCGCCGGAAGCCATTGAACGCGCTGCGGGTATGAGTTTGCGATTCGCGATCGCGACTGAAACGTCATAGTGCTCACGTACGTAGCCGAAGGACCCCGCCATGCCGCAGCAGCCTGCATCAAGATCGACCGGCGAAGCGCCGGGAATTCGCGACAGGAGGGACATTGTCGCGCCCAGCAGACCCATGGACTTCTGGTGGCAGTGACCGTGTACGAGAATGCTTCCGCTGGCCGGTTTTAAGCGCAGATCGAGGCCAGCGGCGTACTCTTCAAAAAGCCGGGATTGGGACGCGACTTTCCGGGCGCGGACCTGGGATTCGGCCCGGAGCAGACCAGGCACGTCATCGCGAATCGCGGAAAGGCAACTCGGTTCGAGGAAAAGAATCGGTTCGCCGCGTTCCGCGATCGGATACAAGCCATCGACAATCAGTTCCGCCTGTCGCCGCGCTTCGCGCAGGAGACCCTGCGAGATGAGAGGCCGCCCGCAACAAGCCGGCCGCACGAGGTTGATCGAACAGCCTGCCCGCTCCAGAATCTCGATCGCGGCGAGGCCGATCTCCGGATCGTAGTGATTGGTGAAGGTGTCGTTAAATAGCGTTACGGGAGTTCCGGATCCTGTGCGCGGCTGCGCAGTGCGCTCCAGCGTGTCGCTCCGCCATGCCGGAAGGGTGCGGCGGGAATCGATGCCGAGCAGAGTTTCATTGATCCGTCGCGTGACGGCGCTTGCGGCAATGCGATTCGCGACCGAAGCAAACCGGCTGCCCCATCGGGCCGTCCGGTGCACATTTCCCAGCGCACGGGCGCGCGCAGGCGTTCCATGCCGGTCATGGTAATCGGCCAGAAATTCGCTTTTGAATCGCGCCATGTCTACGTTCGCGGGGCATTCGGTTTTGCACGCGCGGCACTCGAGGCAAAGGTCGAGAGCTGAATAAACGGCATCGTCTCCAAGACCCGTTTCATCTAATTTGCCGGTCATGGCGGCCCGGAGAGCGTTGGCGCGTCCACGGGTAGAAGCGGTTTCCTCACGCGTCACCATGTAAGAGGGGCACATGGTTCCCGCGAGCTTCTTTCGGCATGCGCCAACGCCGCTGCACATTTCCACCGCGCGCCCGAAGCCACCGTAATCGGAATAATCGAACCAGGTTCGCGGTTCGGGCGTGCGGTACGCAGGGCCAAAACGGAGGTTCGAGGTGAGCGGCGGTGAATCGACTATCTTGCCGGGATTGAAGATTCCTTCGGGATCGAATGTGCGCTTGATTTCGCGAAACGCGCTATAAATCTCCGGCCCAAACATTCGTTCCATGAACGGACCGCGTACCAGCCCATCACCGTGCTCGCCGGAGAGAGCACCCTCGTATTCCAATACCAGATCAGCGACTGCGTTGGCGATGGACTCAAATTTCGCGACGCCGTCGCGCGTCTTCAGGTTGATTACCGGCCTGACGTGGAGGCAGCCGACGGAAGCATGCGCATAAATTCCTGCCCTGGCGTCGTGCTGGCGCAGGATGCCGAGGAAACGCCCGATGAATTCACTGAGCTTCTCCGGAGCGACGGCTGTGTCTTCGACGAAAGAAATCGATTTGGCATCGCCCTTCATTGCGGTGGAAAGGCCGAGAGCGGCTTCGCGCAGACTCCAGACCTTCGCCTGAGCCGCGGCTTCGAGATACGCGTCGTAGCGATAGCCGAAATCGCGGGCGCGCAGGTCGTGTTCGAGAGCTCGCATGCGCGGCGGCAAATCGTCTTTGTTACTGGCGTAAAATTCGACGCACAATGTGGCCGCCGGGTCGCCGGGAACGACTGTCTCGCGAATACGGTTCAGCGACTCGTTGTCACGAGTGTTGTCGAGGATGGATTTGTCCATCACTTCGATTGCGGAGGGAGAGTGCTGAAGGATTGCGGGAGTGGCCGCAAGGGCATGCAGCAGGTCGGCAAAGTGGATGACCATCACCGATTTCGCTTGCGGCAAGGGGACGAGGCGGAGTTTCGCTTCGAGCACAATGCCCAGCGTGCCTTCTGAACCGACGATGATTCTGGCCAGATTCGAAGCTCCGGAAGCTTTCGAAAATTCGTCGAGGTTATAGCCGCCGACCCGGCGCAGAATCTTCGGATAGCGCCGATCGATTTCGGCCGCATGAGTTTGGGCAAGACAGAGGACCTTTTCGCGGCACCGCTTCGCCAGCGTATTGCCCGCCAGGGTCGCGGGGTCCTCGCTGAATTCGGCGATCGTGCCGTCAGACAGCAGCATCGTGAGGCTGATGACGTGATTAAGCGTCTTGCCGTACAGCACGCTGCGAGCGCCCGCCGAATTGTTGGCGATCATTCCGCCAATGGTGGCGCGGCTTGCGGTGGAGATATCCGGGGCGAAGCGGAGCTTTGATGGCGCAATCTGCGCATTCAGTTCGTCAAGAACGATGCCCGGTTCGACGCGCGCCCATCGTTCCTGGATGTTCATCTCCAGCAGACGGTTCAGGTATTTGGAGGTATCAATCTGCAGCCCTTCACCGATGGCCTGGCCCGCCTGGGATGTTCCTCCGCCGCGCATCGTGATGGGGCAGCCGAGTTTGCGGCAGATCGCCAGCGCACGCACGATATCTTCGCGTGTCTTCGGAATCAGAACGCCTGCCGGCTCGATTTGGTAAACGCTGGCGTCGGTCGAGTAGAGCGAACGGGAGAGTTTGTCGAAGCGAACCTCGCCTTCAACACTTCGTTCGAGTTCAGCGCGCAGGGTGTCGCGTTTATCCACGTCCTGGGCGCCGATTTGCACGAGGCTCATGCAAGGCCTTCCCGAAGCCGCTTGAGACCTCGCGCCAGATTCTCCCCTCCGCTGGCGAAAGATATCCTCAAAGTGCCTTCGCCAGCCGGGCCGTAAGCTGAGCCGTGGATCACGACGACGCCGTGTTCGCGCAGAAGTTTCCGGCGAATGGCGTCGGACGGTTGTCCGAGCCCCCGCACATCCGCCAAGACGAAGAAGCCGCCTTCGGGCGGAAGCGCGCCAACGCGCGGCAGGCCGTGCAGCGCCTGAAGCGCGGTTTC
>Ga0157370_10000534_pt1 | contig 47653 bp, 46 predicted proteins | sample C35metaG_FD_113463 | JGI IMG/M metagenome (GOLD analysis project Ga0157370, IMG submission 113463) | Corn rhizosphere microbial communities from Kellogg Biological Station, Michigan, USA - C3-5 metaG | ecosystem: Host-associated > Plants > Roots > Rhizosphere > Soil | place: USA: Michigan...
AGCAGGTGGTCGGAACGACGGTGTCGGTCGCGCTGCGCAACATGATCCTCGGGATCGCCTGCGTAGTCATCCTGTTCGCACTTGCGCCGAAGCTGGCGCTCCTGATTCTCGCGGCCGCCGTGGTCGTCGTTGTTCCTGCCGCGACGCTCGGGCGCCGAGTCCGTGCAATCTCGACGCGGAGCCAGGACCGCATCGCCGACGTCGGAACGCTGACGAGCGAAGTCCTCGGCGCGATGAAGATCGTCCAGGCGTTCAATCAGCAAGGCCGCGAAGCATCCCGCTTCACGCAAGCTGTCGAGCGAGTCTTCTCGACTGCGAAGCGGCGAATTCTTGTGCGCGCATTCATGACGGCGATCGTCATCTCCATCATCTTCGGCGCGATCACGATGATCATCTGGGAAGGCGCCATTGAGGTCGCTGCCGGTCGCATGACGGGCGGCACGATCGCCGCCTTCGTACTGTATGGCGGTTTGCTCGCCGGTGCATTCGGCAATCTGACCGAGGTCTATGGCGACCTGCTGCGCGCCGCTGGAGCATCCGAGCGGTTGGGAGAGCTGCTCGATGCCGAGCCCGAAATCCGCGCTCCCGCTCGGCCGGCAAACCTTCCTGTCCCCGCGCGCGGCGAGCTGACCTTCGAAAAGGTGACCTTCCATTATCCGACCCGGCGCGAAACCTCAGCGCTCAACGATTTCAGCCTTGCCGTGCGCTCGCGCGAGCGACTTGCGGTGGTTGGCCCATCGGGTGCGGGAAAGACAACGATCTTCCAGCTCGCCGAACGCTTTTACGATCCGGACCGTGGTCGAATCCTGCTCGACGGGGTCGAGCTGAAGGACGCCGACCCTGCCGACATCCGCCAGCGGATTGCGATGGTACCGCAGGAGACGGTGATCTTCGCCGCCTCCGCGCGCGACAATCTCCGCTACGGAAACTGGGACGCGAGCGAGGAGCAGTTGTGGCAGGCCGCGGGCGACGCCAATGCCGAGGAGTTCTTGCGCGCGCTCCCCGAGGGACTGGACACCTACATGGGCGAAGGCGGCGCCCGGCTGTCGGGGGGCCAGCGGCAGCGCATCGCCATAGCCCGGGCGCTTCTGCGGGACGCGCCGCTGCTCCTGCTCGACGAGGCCACGTCAGCGCTCGATGCGGAAAGCGAGAGGCTGGTCCAGGACGCGCTCGACCGGCTGATGGCCGACCGGACCACGATCGTTATCGCCCACCGACTAGCCACGGTGCGCGCCGCCGACCGAATTGTCGTGATGGAGCAGGGGCGCGTCGTCGAGGAAGGGACGCACGCGACCCTCAGCGCGCATGGCGGATTGTACGCGCGCCTCGCCCGCCTTCAGTTCGAGGATCGCGCGGCTTAAAAGCCCGTCCGAATTCGTCACCCCCACACAAAAGGGGGTCCCGCTTCAAGGAAATCGGGCATCAGCGGGAATGACGCGATTCCGCGTTGCTTGTGCCTTCAGCTCTGACCCTCGCCTCCGCCGCTCGGAGGTGTCTTGCGCGCCGACCGCGAACGCGAGCGTGCGCCGGTGCTACGCCGGCTCGTGCTGCGGGCCTTCGAGGAACTGGTCGCTCGCTTGGCCGTCGAACGCTTTGCTACGGGTTTGCTCGCGGACGATGACCGGCTGCTGTTGGTCGCGGTTTTGGCGCGGCTTGCGCTTGCTTTCTTCGCCGTGCTCCGCTTGCCGGTCGACCTTTTCGCCGATGGCTTGCGCGCTGAGCCGGTGCGCGACGAACCCGATGACGAGCCCGAGTTGGCGGTCGCGCTTCCTTCCACGCTCCACTTACCTGTCATCACGCGCTGCGCTGCTTCAGCGACCGCTTCGGCGATCAGCGAACCCAGCTTGGTCGCGCTCGCCATCACGTTGCTCGCCGCCTGGGATGCAGTATCCGCCGCGTCGAGGCCGGCGTCGCGGATAGCTCGGCGCGCCTTCGGGCTCGCGCTGATCGCCGCAGCCGCAGCCGCAAGTCCGGCCGCGAGCATTTCCTTACTCATCGCCGCCTTGGCGAGCTTGTCGACAGTGTCGTTGCTCTTTGAAGAGGAACCTGAAGAACTCTTACGTGCGGGTTTGGCCATGCTTCATCTCCTCCGTTCTCGAAAAGACACTTCAGGGCTGTAACGGTTCCCGAATGAACCCGGAAGTCCGGCATTCTCCGGATATGTAAAGGGCACCGCCGCTTGATAGCGACGATGCCCTTCGACATGGTCAGCGGCCGGAGATGTGGCCGTTCGTCAGCACTTAGGGCCTACGAACACCCCTTTCCGACCTCCCTGCTGAACCATGAGACATCGGATCACCTCCTTTCGCTGCGTTGAAGCAGGCTTGAAGATGATTCATGGTTAGGCGAAGTGCAAGACTTGTAATGCGGTGAACATTCGGCAATTATCTTGCCTTCGCGCTTTTCAGCCGCGGCAATCCTCCACCACACGAGCCACTTCGGGCCACGCCGGAACGACCAGCGCCGGCTGCGGCGCAACCGTGAATCCGAGCCGCCCTTTGCTATTCGAAAGCGCATCGAGCAGTGGATCGTTGGCCTCGAGCTCAATCGTCAGTTTGCCGGTCGCGGGATTGAAGCTCGCCGGCAGGTTTCGCGTTTGAGAGCTCGTCCAGACGTCGATGAACGGCGCCGCCGCGCTCGCGGGCTTGGCGATATTGACGCGGCGTGTTGCGCGCGTGCAATGCACGGTGAGTTGCGGAAAGCCGCCGGCATTGGCGAATGTCGCCTCGCTTCCATCGTTCGTCGCTACGTAGGTCCAGTTGCCGGCGATCGGAGTCGCCGCCGCGAGATCCGGCGCTGCGGTCTGCGCAGCGAGCGACGATTCGGCAGTCAGCGCGAACACTGCAGCAATCGCGAACCTCATGACGATCAGCGGCTCAGCTTGTCGACTTTGGCTTGCAGCGCGGCGAGCTCAGCTTTCAGCTGCTCGACGTCGCTGCTGCTTGCCTTCTCTGACTTCGCCTTGCCCGTGAAGGCTTGGGCGGCATCCTCGAACATCGCCATGTTGCGCTTCGCGAGGTCTGCGAAGACATTCCCGCTGAACGCATCCTTCACGGCGCTCTGGTTGCGCTGGAAGGCATCCATCGCCGCTTCAAGATATTGCGGAACGAAATTCTGCATCGAATTGCCATAGAGGCCGATCAGCTGCTTGAGGAAGCTCAGCGGCAGCATGGTTGCGCCGCGTGCTTCTTCATCCACGATAATCTGCGTCAGCACCTGGCGGGTGATGTCCTCGCCGGTCTTTGCGTCGACGACTTCGAACTCGCGGCCTTCGCGCACCATTTGCGCCAGCCGGTCGAGCGTGATGTAGGTCGAGCTTTCGGTGTCATAAAGCCGCCGGTTGGCGTACTTCTTGATCGTTACCTTGCTCGTATCTTTGGCCATGAATAAATCCCCGAGCCCCACAGGCGGCTTACTACCGGTTGATAGTGCGCTGCAACATGAACGCGCGCCGCGGCCGCTGCCGCTGTTTCTCGAATTGATACGCGAGGTGACGGCGCGCGATCCGCACCTCGCGTCGGAAGCGCTCATAGGATTGCGAGCGTACGAGCAGGCGCCCAGGCGCGACCGGCCGCCTGCCAAGCCCGAAATCGCCCGAGTGCGTGGCGCAGCGCTGCGCGACCATGGCGGCGAAGGGCCGCCGGCGGTGCTCGTCCCTTCGCTCATCAATCCGCCGCGAATCCTTGATCTCGACGAGCGGGTGTCGCTGACTGGAGCGATCGCGAGAATGGGGTACCGCGCGCTGCTGGTCGACTGGGGCAAGGCAGAGGATCGGCAGGAACTGACTGTCGGCGGCCACATCGAGGAACTTCTGCTGCCCTTGCTGCGCAGCATCGGCAAGCGACAAGCGCTCATCGGCTACTGCCTCGGCGGGACGATGGCCATTGCCGCTGCCAATCTCGTCAATGTTGAACGTGTCGTAACCCTAGCGGCTCCGTGGAACTTCTCGCGCTATCCAGAAAGCTCAAAGCGCGCGCTTCAGGAAATGTGGCGCCATTCTGAAGCTGCGGCAAAAGCGCTCGGCGCGCTCCCGATGGAGGTGCTGCAGGCGGCCTTCTGGTCGATCGATCCCGAACGGACGGTCCGCAAGTTCGCCGAATTCGGCCGCCATGATCCGGCGGACACCGACGCGCGTCGTTTCGTCGAGCTCGAGGAATGGGCGAACGAGGGCGAACCCCTGCCCTATCCAGCCGCCAAGGAGTTAGTGGACGAGTTGTTCGGGAACGACCTGTCGGGATCTGGCCGCTGGTGCGTCGGTGGACGAATGGTCTCCGACAAGCTGACTGTCCCCGCTCTTCACCTTACCGCCGAGCGCGACCTCATTGCCCCCCCGCAAACGGCCGCCTCGGGTCATGTGGTCGCCATTCCTTCCGGTCATGTGGGCATGATCGTCGGCTCGGCACGGACGCGGCTTCGTAATGAGCTACGCACCTTCCTCTCCCCGTCATTGCGAGCTTAGCGAAGCAATCGCCGCAAGGATCCTTGGGTTGCCGCGCTCCGGATCAGGTCCGGGTCTTGCGATGGCGGAGGTGCAGGCTTGGCGCACCCGACAGGATTCGAACCTGTGGCCTTTGCCTTCGGAGGGCAACGCTCTATCCAGCTGAGCTACGGGTGCGTGGCCGACGACTTAGCGACGGCACTCCGCCACGACAAGCGCATCTGTTTGACCCCTCCCCCCGCTCATGGCAACGCGCGGTCGTGGCAGACGAGACCTCAACGCAACGCACCTGGGGCGGCCGGTTCGAGATCAAGCCGGACGAGCTAATGACGCGCATCAATGCGTCGATCGGCTTCGACAAGAGGCTGTGGCGGGAGGATATCGCTGCGTCGAAGGCGCATGCCGCAATGCTACGAGACCAGGGGATCATCGGCGAGGGCGACGCGGCGGCGATCCTCGAGGGCCTCGACCAGATCACCGCCGAATATGAGCGCGACGGCGTAGCCGAGCTGGTCGAGCTAGAGGACATCCACATGACCGTGGAAAGCCGCCTCGCCGAGCTGATAGGCCCGGCGGCCGGGCGGCTGCACACGGCGCGTTCCCGTAATGACCAGGTCGCGACCGACTTTCGGCTTTGGGTGCGTAATGCTTGCGAAGAGGCAATGGATGCGGTGCGCAACCTGCAACGGGTGCTGGTCAGCCGGGCCGACGAACATGCCGAGACAGTGATGCCTGGCTTCACCCACTTCCAGGTGGCGCAACCGGTGACCCTCGGGCATCATCTGATGGCCTATTATGAGATGCTCCGGCGGGACGGCTCGCGTTTCATCGACGCGCGGGCGCGCATGAACGAAAACCCGCTGGGGAGCGCCGCACTGGCAGGGACAGGATTCCCGATCGACCGCGAACGCACCGCCGACGCGCTCGGCTTCGATCGCGCGACGGCCAACAGCCTCGACAGCGTTTCCGACCGCGACTTTGCGCTTGATTATCTCTCGGCTGCTGCCCAGTGCAGCCTGCATTTGTCGCGGCTCGCCGAAGAACTGATCATCTGGGCGAGTCCACCGTTCGGCTTCGTGAAGCTATCCGACGAGTTTTCGACCGGCTCGTCGATCATGCCGCAGAAGCGAAACCCCGACGCCGCCGAGCTGGTGCGCGGCCACAGCGGGCGGATCGTCGGCCTGCTCACCGGTCTGATGGTGACGATGAAGGGCCTGCCGCTCGCTTATTCGAAGGACATGCAGGACGATAAGGAGCCGGTGTTCGAAGCGCACGACCTGCTGATCCTCTCGCTTCGGGCCTTCGCCGGCATGGTCGAGACGCTCGAGTTCGTCCCCGAGCGGATGCGCGCGGCTGCGGCGCAAGGCCATTCCACCGCGACTGATCTCGCCGATTGGCTGGTGCGTGAGGCCAACGTGCCGTTCCGCGAGGCGCACCACATCACCGGTCGCGCCGTCAAGGCGGCGGATGAGCGCGGCTGCGACCTCGCCGACCTGCCGCTCGATGCCCTGAAGGACATCGACGAGCGCATCGACGAGCGGGTTTACGACGTACTCACCGTCGATGCATCGGTGCGCAGCCGCACGAGCTATGGCGGCACCGCGCCGGAGCGTGTCCGCGAGCAGATCGCTGCGGCGATGCAGGATTCCAAGCTCAAAGAATAGGCCGTCACGCCAGCCCTCCCCCGAATGCGAGAGAGGAAGGGACCCCGGGCCGTCAGCGCGGGGAGGGTGGGGGTTTTCCTTCCAACCGCCGCTTTCGCTGAGCGATCGTCCTAAGCCGAAGGGCATTCAGGCGGATGAATCCCGCGGCATCACGGTGGTCGTAGCTCCCGCTGCCTTCCTCGAACGTGACCAGCTCCTCATCGTAAAGCGACTCTTCGCTCTCGCGGCCGATCACCGTCGCATTGCCCTTGTAAAGCTTCATCGTGACTCGGCCCGACACATGCTCCTGGCTCTTGTCAATCGCCGCCTGGAGCATCTCGCGCTCCGGCGCGAACCAGAAGCCGTTGTAGAGCAGGCTCGCGTATTTGGGCATGAGCTCGTCCTTGAGGTGCATCGCGCCGCCGTCGAGCGTGATGCTCTCGATGCCGCGGTGCGCCGCGAGCAGGATCGTGCCGCCGGGCGTTTCGTAGACTCCGCGCGATTTCATTCCGACGAAGCGGTTCTCGACCAGGTCGAGACGGCCAATGCCATTGTCATGGCCTAGCTGGTTCAGCTTCGTCAGCAGCGCTGCCGGCGACAGCTTCTTGCCGTCGATCGCGACCGCATCACCCTTCTCGAAATCGATGGTGATGACCACCGGCTCGTCCGGCGCCTCCTCCGGCGAAATCGTGCGCTGATGGACATATTCGGGAGCCACGGCTGCCGGGTCCTCGAGTACCTTCCCCTCGGACGATGAGTGGAGCAGGTTGGAGTCGATCGAGAAGGGCGCTTCGCCGCGCTTGTCCTTGGCGATCGGGATCTGGTGCTTCTCGGCGAAGTCGAGCAGCGCCTCGCGGCTCGCGAACTCCCATTCCCGCCACGGGGCGATGACCTTGATGTCCGGCTCGAGCGCATAATAGCCAAGTTCGAAGCGCACCTGGTCGTTGCCCTTGCCGGTCGCACCATGACAGACCGCGTCCGCGCCGACCGCGCGCGCAATCTCGATCTGGCGCTTGGCAATCAGCGGCCGCGCAATCGACGTGCCGAGCAGGTAATCGCCCTCATATTGCGCGTTCGCCCGGAACATCGGGAAGACGAATTCGCGAACGAATTTCTCGCGCAAGTCCTCGATGAAGATGTTCTCGGGCTTCACGCCCAGCATCTCGGCCTTGCGTCGCGCAGGTTCGACTTCGTCACCTTGGCCGAGGTCGGCGGTGAAGGTCACCACCTCCGCGTCATATTCGGTCTGCAGCCATTTGAGGATGATCGAGGTGTCGAGCCCGCCCGAATAAGCAAGCACCACTTTCGGCTTCTTGGTCATTTCTCTCTTTCGCCACCCCCGCCAAAGCGGGATCCCGCTTTGCCTAAGGGGCATGGAAGAACAAGCTGGATTCCGGCTTTCGCGGGAATGACGGCAGCGCGAGTCATACCTCGGCGCCCATCAGCCAGAGCATGGCACCGCGCGCCGTGTGCAGGCGATTTTCGGCTTGCCGCCAGACGCTTGAGCGCGGCCCGTCGATAACCGCCGCGGTCACTTCCTCACCGCGGTGAGCCGGCAGGCAGTGCATGAACCGGCCGTTCGGCGCTAGCTCCATCAGTGCTTCATTGACCTGGTAAGGCTCGAACGCCGCCCGGCGTTCGCTCGTGTCCTCGTCGCCCATCGATACCCAGACGTCGGTGTAGACGATGTCGGCACCTTTGACCGCCTCTTCGGGATCGGTCAGCTGACGAACGTATCGCGCATTCTTGAGGCCGTACCCTTCGGGGCTGGCGATCGTGAATTCGGCACCAACCAATGCGCAGGCTTGGGCAAGCGAGCGCGAGACGTTATTGCCCTCGCCGATGAAGGCGATCTTCACGCCTTCGAGGCGCCCAAGCAGCTGCTTGATCGTGAGAAGGTCGGCAAGCGCCTGCATGGGATGGTCGGTGCCCGAGAGCATGTTGAGGATTGGGGCGGCATCCACCCGCGCCATTTTCTCGAGCAGCCCATGGTCGAATACCCGGGCAGCGATGATTGCATGATAGCAGGCGAGCGTATGCGCCACGTCGGCAACGCTTTCGCGGCTGCCAATTCCGAGTTCGGCCGGCTGGATGTAAACCGGATGACCCCCAAGCTGCGCCGCAGCCATTTCCATCGAGTTTCGCGTGCGCGAGCTCTGCTTCTCGAAATAGAGCGCGACGCCCTTGTCCTGCAGGACGCGCGGCGCGGGCTTCACCGATAGCGCGAGAATCTGTTCGACATCCGCAGCGTTGAGGTCGCCAATGGAAAGGAGATGCTTCACCAGCTCTTCTCCTTGCGAACCATCGTTCCGACGCCGTGCACCGTCAGCAGCTCGATGAGCAGCGAATGAGGAACGCGACCGTCGATGATATGCGCATATTCGACGCCCTGGTCGACCGCATCGGCGCACGCCTTGAGCTTGGGGATCATGCCCTTCCCGACCGACTCTGATTTCAATCGTCCGCGCAGCTCCGCCGAAGTTAGCCGCGGAATCAGCGTGCTTTCATCCTTCGGGTCCTCGAGCAAGCCCGGAACCGCGGTCAGATAGACGATCTTCTCCGCATTCATCGCCACGGCGATCGCCCGCGCCGCCTCATCGGCGTTTACATTGTAGGGCTGGCCGTTCGCGTCGGCGCCCACCGTGGAAATCACCGGCGTCAGTCCGTCGTCGAGCAGCCGATGAACCAGCTCCGCGCGCACTCCGGTGACATTGCCGACAAAGCCCAATGCCGAATTGGCCGGCGTGACCGTCAGCAAGCCCGCGTCCTCACCCGATATGCCCACGGCGACCGGCTCGTCACCCGCCTGGCTGTTGATCGTCGCAACGAGATCGCGGTTGATCTTCCCGACCAGGACCATACGAACAATTTCCAGCGTCTCCGCGTCCGTCACTCGAAGTCCGTCCTTGAACACCGGCTCCTTGCCCACCCGGCGGAGCATCGCGTCGACCTGCGGGCCACCGCCATGCACGAGCACGCACCGCACCCCCACGCTTCTCAGCAGGAGCACGTCCTGTGCGAGCGCGAGGTCGCTCTCGCGGTCAATCGCAGCGCCGCCGAGCTTCACCACCACCGACTTGCCGGCGAACTGGCGAATGTAAGGAAGCGCCTCCACCAGGACGGTCGCGATCTCGGAGGGGAGAAGGACGATCTTCATGACGTCCTGCTGTTCTCTTTGATATAACCAGGCCCAAGGTCGATCCCGATCATCTTAGCCGAGCCGTGGCCCGCACCGAGATGGACTTCGATCTGGACCTCGTCACCCATCATGTGCTCGGCGAGCGCCTGTCCGTCATGCTCGATCCCGACGCCACCCTTGGCGACAACGATGCAGCCGTAAGCGATGAACGACTTCGCGACGTTCATCTCAACGCCGGCCGAACCCGCAGCAGCCATCAGCCGTCCCCAGTAGGGATCGCCGCCATACCAGCTGCATTTGACGAGATTGTTCTCGACAATGTTCTTTGCCGCGATCCGCGCTTCCTCGTTCGAATGTGCGCCAGTCACGGTGAGATGCGCCATGCGCGTCATGCCTTCGGCGTCGCGCGCCATCTGTATGGTAAGGTCGCGGCAGGCGGCGAGAACGGCGTTGGCGAACTCGTCATGATCGGCCTTTCCCCGCTTGGCAGAGGCAAGGAGCATCGCCGTATCGTTGGTCGATGTTGCGCCGTCGACATTGAGCGTGTTGAAGGTCGCGTCGGCAGCAGCTTTCAGCGCTTTTTGCATCACTGAGCGGGGCACAGCGGCGTCGGTCGTCAGGAACGCGAGCATCGTCGCCATGTTCGGCGCGATCATGCCGCAACCCTTGGCCATTCCGCCGAGCGTGAACGTCGAGCCCTTGATCACCACTTCCTTGGGCTGGCGATCGGTCGTGAGAATGCCTCGCGCCGCCTCGTGCGCGCCGTCGACCGACAATTTGTGCGCCAGCCGCGGAGTCGCGGCGAGAATCGGATCCATCGGCAGCGGCGTGCCGATGATGCCTGTCGAGCAGACCAGCACGTGGGTCTTGGCGACCCGCAGGGCATCGCCGGTCGCCGCCGCCATCAGCTGCGCATCCTTGTAACCGGGCGCACCCGTACCGGCGTTGGCGTTGCCCGAATTGACGATGATCGCCGCCGCCTTGCCTCCATTGGCGGCGAGAGTCGCGCGGTCGAGCTCAACCGGCGGGGCGGCGAACTTGTTTTGGGTGAAGACGGCAGCGCAGGAAACAGGCTGCAGGTCTTCCGTGGCGATCATCGCCATGTCGAACTTGCGCCGCTTGATTCCGGCGTGGCAGCCAGCCGCGAGGAAACCTTCCGCTGCTGTCACGCTCACTTGCATCCTCCCCGCGATTTCGTGGGGAGGGGAACCATGCACGGCGTGATGGCCGGCACTTGCGGCCCCCAAGAAGAACCCTCCACCAGCACCGCTGGTACCCCACGCCTGAAGATGCAGGAGAGAACGAGTTCTCCAACACTCATGGGTAAACTCCTACGGTGGTGAGCCCGGCAGTCTCGTCGAGGCCAAGCATCAGGTTCGCGCATTGGACCATCTGGCCCGCGGCACCCTTGCCGAGATTGTCGATCGCGGAGATAGCGAGCACTCGGCTGGTCCGCCCGTCGTAACAGGCGGTGATCTGGACACCGTTGGAGCCACTCACCCACTTGGTCGCCGGCGGCTGGTCGGTGACGTGGACGAATGGCTCGTTCGCATAAGCGGCCCGAAGCGCCTGGAGCGGATCAAATGGGCGCGTCGCCTCACCGTAACAGGTCGCGAGGATGCCGCGGGTCATCGGCACGAGATGCGGCGTGAACAGGACTGTGCCGCCAATCGCCATCTCCATTTCGGCGGTGTGGCGGTGACCGAGCAGTCCGTAAGCGGCAAAGCTTCCGTCCACCGTGCTGAAGCCGGTAGCTTCCTTGGCCTCGCGTCCCGCGCCACTGACCCCCGATGCTGCATCGACGATGAGACTCTCACGCTTGACCCGGCCCGCATCCACCAGTGGCTTCAGTGCGAGGACCGCCGCCGTCGCATAGCAGCCCGCCGCGGCGACCGCTTTCGCTCCGCTTATTGCGTCGCGGTTGAGCTCAGGGATGCCGTAGACGAACTCGCCGAGCAGCTCTGGCGCCTCATGTGCGTGGCCGTACCAGCGCCCATAGGTTTCGCTGTCATTGAGGCGAAAATCCGCGCCGAGGTCAACGAAGGGAATGCCTTTGTCGAGGATTGACGCGGCAAGCCGCTGGCTGCGCCCATGCGGAAGCGCGGCGAAGACCAAGTCGACCCGGTCGAGGCCGCCTTCGAACTTCTCGATGATGGCATCGGGATAGGTCGCTGCCAAATGGGGATGCACCGCGCCGAGTGCCTGACCAGCCTTGCTGTCGCCGAACATCTTCGTTGCCGCGAGCTCGGGATGCGCGGAAATCAGCCGCAGCAGCTCGCCGCCGACGTAGCCCGAGGCTCCAAGAATTGCCGTCCGAATCATGGGAGGTGCGCTATTCCTCATATTGCATATTTATGCAAGTATATGTATATTGATACGTAATGGCCGAGCTGAAGGAACGACGACAACGCGCGATCGCGGATTTGATCCGCACCAATGCGCTCGGCAGCCAGGAGGAGCTCGCCGAGCGGCTATCCGGGCTCGGTTATTCGGTCACTCAGGCCACCATTTCGCGCGACCTGGAGCAGATGGGGGCGATGAAGGTCAGGCGCGAGGGGCAGCTTAGTTATGCGCTGCCGGACGAGGTTAGAAATGGTCCGAGCCCTCGCCTAGCCGCGGTGTTCCGCGACTGGGTTCGCTCCGTCGACAGCGCCGCCAATCTCGTCGTGATCAAGACGCCGCCGGGCTCGGCACATCTCGTCGGGGTTGTGCTCGATCATTCCGGGCTCGCTGAGATCGTCGGGACGATCTGCGGCGACGACACGATCTTCGTCGCCTGCAGGGCCGCGAAGGACGCGAATGCCTTATCGTCGAAGCTGCGGGCGGCGACCCTGCAGTGACGCGATCTTCTGAGGCACGCAGTCGCCGCGGTTTAGCGGCGGCGGCGCATTTGCGCGCAGCTTCAGCCGGGACGTTAGCTGGACCAGGCGGCGCACATAAGCGTCGGTGAAGACCGTAGCGCACTTGCGGCTGAGGTGCGACCATTCGGGAATCACGAGATTCTGGGCTTGCGGCAGGTCGTCAGCGTGAATGCCCTGCGCATGCGTTCCGGCGATCAGCAGGTCCCACCCCTTTTGCCGCGGGAGGCGGCCATCCTCGACAGCTCGAAGCTCAGGGGCCGAGGGAGGCCGGAGGAAGATCACGTCGCCGCCGCGTGCGCGGATCCGCCGGACCGCTTCGGCGCTCCTCGCCACGACATTGCGGGCAATGAACGGCGGCAGCGGCGGTCCCTTGAAAAGGTTCCAGGCGTATCGCGCATGCTGCTGCAAATATCCCGGTGTCTCGATGCGGTGCCACATGAATGTCTGTCGATCGTCAAACGTCTCGCTGAGCTTCCACACGCCCTCATAGGGACTCTGGGCGCCTTTGCGGATTCCGTGATCGAACCTTGGCAGCAGATTGCTCAGGCGGTAATCCGAATCCATGAAGGCGAGGTATCGCTGCAAGAAGCGGTCGATCCACAGCGCGGTGAGCTGTGAAGGCTTGTCGTTCTTCTCGAAATTCCTGAGGTACGAACCGGCATAGCCCGTCCCTTGCGGACGGAAATAGCTGAGGTCGGCCAGTCCGACGATTAGCAGTCCGTGGAAGTGCGGATCATTGGCGTAGCTTTCGAGAAGCGCACGGGCATTGCTCCCCGCGATGGCGGTCTGGATCGGGCGGACGCCCGTCATCTGCTGAAATCGCGCGAGGTCGGTATCGAACAGGATCCGGCTGTCGCCGGTGAGGGTCACGGGAGCAGCATCGGCGAGCCGCCGCTGCTCGGCCCAGGCCTGCGAGCTATCGTCGATATCGCCGGCGTGAAGGCCTATGTTGGTCCGCGCGTTCCACTCCCAGGCGCACATGAGGAGCGTGACGGCGACGAACACGGCGGAACCGATCTTCACCCACGGCTGCGCCGGAATGTCGCGCGTCGGCACGGGCTGCGCCTGGCCGGGACGGTTCGCTGCGGTCTGCCTGAGACCGGCCGGAAGCGCGCCCTCGCGCAGGCCCCGCACCTCGGCGCGGTGCGCGTCAGAATGCGAAATAGATGAAGGCACTGCCCTGCCCCTGCTCGATGATGACTGCGAACAACAAAAGCGTCCAGATTCCGGCGACCGCGATCGCGGGAGTGCGCTCGACCACCGCCTCCAGCGTCGTGTTGCGCATGGTGAGATGAGCTCCGAAAATCGCCGAGACGATCACCATCGCGATGATCATCGGCCCGGCGGCGATCAGCGGTTCCGGCTTTGCCTGCATCCCGGCCATGCCCTTCAGCACCACACCCGCGCCGGCGAAAGTCTTCGCTCGGAAGAAGACCCAGGTGACGTTCACGAGGAGGAAGGTCAGTAGCGCAAGTCCGAGCATCGCGAGCCGACCCGGGGTGACGCCCTTAAATCTCGCCTTGAGCCAACGCTCGGCCGACAGATAGACGCCGTGGAGACCGCCCCACACAACAAAGGTCCAGTTGGCGCCGTGCCATAGACCGCCCAAGAGCATAGTGCCCATTAGCGCCGCATAGGTGCGCGCCGGCCCGTGCCGATTGCCGCCGAGCGGTATGTAGAGATAGTCGCGCAGCCAGCTCGACAGCGTGATGTGCCAGCGCCTCCAGAAATCGGAGAATCCGACCGCTCCATAGGGAAAGCGAAAATTATCGGGCATCGCGAAGCCGAGGCAGAGCGCGATGCCGATCGCCGAAGTCGAATAACCCGCGAAATCGCAGAAGATCTGGCCGGCGAAAGCGAGCGTCGCCACCCAGCTGTCGAGCATTCCGGGCACCTGCCCGTGCGCGTCGTAAACCGCCTCGACCACCGGCGCGAGGAAACCGTCGGCGAGCACGACCTTCTGGAACAGCCCGAGCGTCAGCAGCGCCAGGCCGAAGCAAATCTGGTTGGGCTTCGCCTGTCGCGGCTCCTTGAACTGCGGTACCAGCTCCGTCGGACGCATGATCGGGCCCGCGACGAGATGCGGGAAGAATGTCACGAACAGCGCGTAATTGAGGAAGCTACCAGCCGGTTTCGAGCGCCGCAGGTACACGTCGAGCGTATAGGACAAGGTCGCGAAAGTGTAGAAACTGATGCCGACTGGAAGGACGATGTCCCAGCCGGGCGGATGATAAATGATCCCGAGCGACGCGGCGATTGCGACGAAATTTTTGAGCAGGAACCCGCCGTACTTGAAATAGCCGAGCATCCCGAGGTTCACGACAACGCTGGTCAGCATCCACAGCTTGCGCGTGCGCTCGCGCCTGGCGCGGACCATCCATTGCGCCGCCCACCAGTCGACGACAGTCGAAATCCACAGCAGCACCACGAACGGCGGGTTCCATGCGGCGTAGAAGAGATATGACGCTATCATCAGGTTGATCTTCTTCTGGTGCCACGAGAAGAAGGGCGCGTAGTGAAGCGCCATTACGATCGCGAAGAAGACCAGGAATGTCAGCGAATTGAAGATCATCGGCCGCCACTCCGGCGGTCGGTCGCTCCGTCAATCATACCGCATGCCCCCGAGCTGCACTCCGCTTGCCGCAAGGACTCGGCGGAAGCGGCGCTGACCGTCGCACGCGCGTTAATTCCAAGCAAGCGAAATGGTTAACGGTCCTGCTGTTCTTGATTGATTCTCCAAGGCTCGCGCGTCCTAAGCCGTGGCCCGTCCAGGTGCGCCATTCCCAGGACTAATATTGCCCGTATCGGCCCCTCACCGATTGCAGCAGCTTGGCGCTGTCGTAGCCGACGCCGTCCTTGAACACGAGGATGACGTTCTCAACGTCGTTGATGTTCGCCGCCGGGTTGCCCTTGACGATGAACAGGTCGGCGTCCTTATTCGGAGCGATCGATCCGATGCGGTCGGCAAGACCGAGGTAGGTCGCGCCGTTGAGCGTCGCGATCCGGATTGCTTCTTGCGGAGAGAAGCCGTCGTCCTGCACCAGCAGCTCGATTTCGCGCTGGTCCCCGAAGCCGGGAATCACGCCGCCGTTCCCGGTCGGATCAGGTCCGGCAAGCAGCAGTCCGCCCGCGCCGACGAACTGACGCTCGAGACCGAGGTCGTTCTTGTAGGCCTGTGCGAAGTTCTTGAGCCGTTCGCTCGACCCCCGCGCGACAACGAGATTGCGGAGGTAAAGATAGTTTTCCCGGGCCTGTGGGCTCAGCACCGCCATCGCCCGCGGCTGAAGCGGCGCATGCATCGGCAGTAGCTGTTCGAAAACCGGCAGAGTCGATGTCACTGCGACATGATGATCGACGAGGAGCCGGATCAGCGCATTCGCTTCGGCGCTGCCAGGCTTCATCGAGGCCAGCGTCGGAATCCCCTGCCCGCTTGAACATTTGTCGAGCTGCTTGCGGGGGTCGAGCTGGGTGTTGACGAAGAACCCGTGCTCAAGATCATCAATCCCGAGCGCCGCCGCTTCGGGATAAGTTACCGAGCACAGATGACCGGTGATCTTGAGATGCCGGCGATGTGCCTCGTCAATCGCCGCTTTGAGCTCCGCGCGCGTGATGTTCATGTACGCCTTGAACGAGGTCGCGCCCTGGTCCGCCCAGAAAGCTACCGTGCGCCGGGCGTCCTCGGCATCGCGCAACCGGTGCATCTGGATGAAAAGACTGTCCGGGCCTTCAAGATAGGGAGCGGTTACATCCATGTGCGGGCCAACCATTCGGCCAGCGTCGATTTCGGTCTTCACGTTAAGATCGGTGTAGGGCTCGACGCTTCCAGTCGTGCGCATCGTGGTCACGCCGCCGGCGAGATACAGCCGGGGCGAGGTGAACGTCATTTGAGGGATGATCAACGGATCGTCGGAGTGGCCGCTGGCGTCGAGGTTCGGCCGAGCGATGTAGTACATGTGATTGTGCATGCCGACGATGCCTGGCAAGGCCGTTTCGCCCGTGCCGTCGAGGGTTCGGTAGCCGGCCGGAACCGGTGAGCCCGGGGGCAGCACCGCGCCAATCTTCGAACCGTCGATCAGCAGGGTCGCATCCTCGATCGGCGCCGCGCCCGTGCCGTCGATTATCCTAAGGTGCTGGATCGCGATTTGGCCCGCAGGGATGTGGACATAGGGCTGAACTTCGGGCCCGGGATTGACCGGCGGCGCAAGAACCGGCGCTGGTGATGCGGAACTGGCGATCGAAACTGCAGCGACGGCGGCGAGCAGGCGGAACATCATCTGGCAGCCCCCTTTTTTCAGGGATCATCAAACCAGACTTCGATAATTTGGTCCAGCCTCGGGCGGCGAGGCGGCCAAGGGAACGCCTTTGCACGCTCTCCGTTGAGCCCGCGAATGAACGTCGAGGTCGCAAGCAGGCCGAACGGTCCGCTGATCCAGCCGCCGCCGGCGGCTGAGGCCTTCTACTCTGAAGTCCTCCAGCTGATGGCCAGGTCGGAAATCCCGTTCCTCGTTTCGGGCACCTATGCGCTCGCGAGCTACACCGGAATCGACCGCCCGACCAAGGACGTCGACGTATTCGCCAAGGCCGGCGATGCATTGAAGCTCCTGCATTATTTCAAGGGGCGCGGCTTCGAGGTCGAGATCGTCGACGAGCGCTGGCTCTATCGAATAACGCGCGGCGAGCTGTTCGTCGACGTCATCACCAACATGCCGACGGTCACGACTCACGTTACCGAGGACTGGTTCGTCGGAGCACCCGATGCGACGCTGTTCGGCGCCTGCGTTAAGCTCGTTCCGCCGACGCAATTCATCTGGTCGAAGATCTTCGTCCAGGACCATCACCGCTACGACATGGCCGATGTGGCGCACATGATCCTCAAGTGCCATGAAGCGATTGACTGGCGGCAGCTCCTTTCGCACATGGAGCTTTATTGGGAAGTGCTGCTGATCGCGCTCCTCAATTTTCGCTTCGTTTACCCGAGCGAGCGCCACTGTGTGCCGCGGTGGCTGATGAACGAGCTGCTCGAGCGGCTTTACGACCAGGCCGACATGAAAGGTCCTGGTAAGAAGGTCTGTCGCGGCCGCATTTTCTCTCCACGCGATTACGCGGTTGACGTCGATCAGTGGGGATTCTCCGACGCTGTCGGAAATCTCGAAGAGCAATATGCCTGCGACTGATCGTGGAGACGGAAAGCTGCGCGTCGCAGCCATCGGCGACCTTCACGTAATGGAGGACAGCGTCGCGCCGTATCGCGAGCTGTTCACCGAAATATCGAACGCCGCGGACGTGCTTGCGCTGTGCGGCGACCTCACCAATTTCGGGAAGACGCGTGAAGCGGAGATCCTCGCCGAGGATATCCGCTCCTGCACGATCCCCGTCGTCGGAGTCCTTGGCAACCACGACTACGAATGCGGCCAGCCCGAAAAGGTGTGTGAAATCCTTCGCTCCGCCGGAATGAAGATGCTCGGCGAGCAGGCAGTGGAGATCGAAGGCGTCGGCTTCGCAGGGGTCAAAGGTTTCCTCGGCGGGTTCGGCCGGGGCGAGCTAGCTCCTTTCGGCGAGCCGATCGTCAAGGCGGTTGTCGACGAGGTCATGAACGAGGCGCGGAAGCTCGAAAATCAGCTTCGGACATTGAGGACTGACCGAAGCGTGGTCGTCCTTCATTATTCGCCGATCCTCGAGACGATCGAGGGCGAGCCCCCGGCGATCTTTCAGTATCTCGGATCTCAGCGCCTCAATGAACCGATCGATCGGTTCGATCATGTCAAAGCGGTTGTCCACGGCCATGCCCACCACGGCACATACGAGGGCCGCACACCTCTGGGCCGCCCAGTCTACAATGTCGCGCAATTCGTGCTGAAACCATTGTTCGGCAAGCCTTATGTGGTGCTCGAAATCTAGTTTTTGTCCTCGCCGGGAATTGGGGTGGGTGTGTCGAGCGCCTCGATGACGTAAAGCCGCTTTACGAGGACATAGCTGACCACCGCCAGCGGCGCCGCGAGAAGGACTCCGAGAAAGCCGAACAGGAGCCCGAAGGCGAGGAGCGCGAACAGCGTGACCACCGCCGGAATTTCGACCGCATATTGTTGGATCACCGGCTGGATCACATAGGCTTCGACGTGATGGACGAGCACGTAAAGGCCCACCGTCCAGAGGGCGAGCTCGGGACCCTGGACGAGGGCGACCATGATCGCCGGAATGGATGAGGTGATCGCGCCCGCATAGGGCACAAATTCCAGCACCCCCGAAATTAGCGCGAGGACGAGCGATGATGAGACACCAAGCAGCGAGAGAGAGATCCAGGTCATGATGAAAATGAGAATCATCGCCCACAGCTGCCCCTTGAGCCACAATCTCAGCGCCCGATCGGATTCCTCCATCGCTTCGGCGGCCAGTGAGCGGCGGGCAGGCGGAACGAGCTTGATCGTGCCGATGCCGTAAAGGCGCGGCTGCGCGGCGAGGAAGATGCCGCCGAAGAAGACGATCATGATGCTCGCAATCGTGAGCGTCGCAGACGAGATGACAGTCGTCAGATTGCCGCCGATTAGGGTGCCGGAGCGAGCGGTCCGCATCCATTGCTCGACCGGGTACCCAAGACCGGCGTTCCCGATCTTGTCGTCGATAATGTGCGCGGCCTCGGGCAATGCGGTCGCCAGCAGCGCGCTTTGCGCGCGCACCTGCGAGCCGATCAGCCAGACGACGAGCCCGATGACTGCGATGACTAGGATGATCGCGCACATCACCGCTAGTCGGCTGGGCAGGCGAAGATATTTTTGAAGAATGTCGGCGATGGCGCGGAAAATCGTCGCGACCATCACTGCGCCGAACAGCAGCACTAGAACCGTGCGAACCTGCCACAGCAGGAATATGCCCGCGGCAAGGGCGATGACGATCAGGGCTCGTCGTACGAAGCGGGCCTCGTCCGTGTTTCGTGCATCACTCACGGCAGCGACAGCGCGCCGCACAGTCCAGCGTTCCATTGGCGCATCGGCCGGACCGACGCTATGGCACGCGCAAGGAGCTAATGATGGCCCGAATGCCCGCCTTGTTCATCGGACACGGAAGCCCGATGAACACGCTCGAGCTGAACGGTTTCACCCGAGCGTGGCGCGATTTGGGAGGCAGGCTGCCTCGTCCGCGAGCGATCCTGTGCGTCTCGGCGCATTGGTTCTTCGGAGCGACCGCGGTGACTGCGATGCCCAGCCCGCGCACCATTCACGATTTCTATGGCTTCCCGCCCGAATTGTTCGCGTTCGAATATCCGGCACCGGGCGATGCTGCGCTTGCAGCCGAGATCGTCGACACGGTCGCGCCGATCTGGTGCGGGCTCGACGGCGATCAATGGGGACTCGATCACGGCACGTGGAGCGTGCTCGCGCATCTCTATCCGCAGGCGGACATCCCGGTCGTGCAGCTGTCGATCAATGCCCTAAAGCCGCTCGACTACCACGTCGATCTCGGCCGTCGCCTCGCTCCGTTACGCGATCGCGGAGTGCTCATTCTCGGCAGCGGCAACGTCGTCCACAACCTCCGCATGGTTCAGTGGGACCAGCCGGATTCGGCATTCGACTGGGCCGAGCGGTTCGACGACACTGTGGTCGAGCGGCTTGCAAATAATCCGGGCGAAATCCTCAAGGTTGCCGACCACCCCGATTATCTACTTGCGGTCCCGACGCCCGACCATTTCATCCCATTGCTCTACATCGCAGGCCTCGCTGCGCAGAGCCGCGAAACGATGGAGCCGCTGATCCGCGGCTATGCGATGGGATCGCTCTCGATGACCTGTTACGGCGTCGGCGCGAAGCTTGCGTGCCATTCGGAAGAAGGAGCCGCGAGCATCCCCGACGATGTACCGGCGGACCAGACGAATATTTAGGGCGCCGCCCAATCCTCAATGACTCTAATGAACCGGCTGAGCCAGGCGTTGGTCTGGTGACCATCGACCACCCGGTGGTCGATGGTGAGCGTCACATAGGCCATCGGACGGACGAGAATCGCATCCTGTCCGCCGATCTCGCGGACGACGACGCGCTTTTCGAGCTTGCCGATGCCAAGGATCGCAGCCTGGCCCTGGTGAAGGATGATGGGTGCGGCGAGCAGCGAGCCCGAAACGCCGTGGTTGGAAATGGTGAAGCTGCCGCCCGAAACCTCGGACCGCTCGAGCTTGCCGTCCCGTGCACGGCGTGTGAGATCGTCGAGCTTGGCGCCGATCTGCTCAAGGCTGAGCTTGCCGGCGTCCTTCACCACGGGAACGACAAGGCCCTTTTCGCCCAATGCGGTGCCGACGCCGATGTCGATCGTGGGTGAGATGCCGACGCGATCCTTTTCCCACCGGCCGTTGATCGCCGGAGCGACCGCCATCGCCTCCGCCGCTGCCTTCACAATATACGCGGTGTAGCTGAGCTTTACGCCGCGCGCTGCCATGGCCGCCTTGTGCGCGGCGATGGCGGAGAAATCAGCTTCAAAGACGGCAGTGACGTGCGGTTGGTCCGTGACCGCGCGAACCATGTTCTCGGCGATGGTCAGGCGCATGCGGTCGTGCGGAATGTCCTGCGGACTGAAGTGGCGCGGCTGCGCGGTCGTGAGCGGTCCAACTGCGACGATTGTAGCCTCGGCAACAGCACGATCCACGTCCTCACGGGTGATGCGGCCATCGCGGCCCGTACCCTGAAGTCGGCTGGGATCGATTCCGTTCTGCTGGAGCGCACGGCGGACGGAAGGTGAAAGACGGGTTTCCCTGGTTTCGTTCGACCCGAGCAAAGTCGATGGGCGCTTCTCCTGCGCTTGCGCAGAACGCCGTCCGACTTCGCGCTGCACACTCTGCTCAGGACGAGCGGATTCATCCGTGTTGATCCTCGCCAGAAGCGCGCCGGGGATCGCTTCCGCATCGGTATCGAGGATGATTTCAGCGAGCACGCCTGCCGCGGGCGCGGGCACCTCCTGAGTGACCTTATCGGTCTCGAGCTCGACAAGCGGATCATTCTTCGCGACGGCATCACCAATCTGCTTGAGCCAGGCGCGGACAACCGCCTTCGTGCCCTCCTGCTCGTCGGGAACCCGGACGTCGATCATCACTCCCCGCAAGTTCCCAACATTGAATAGAGCATTGCCGAGGACGCATCTCCCGCGGCAAACGGCAGAACCCCAGATGCAGGCGCGCCCATAGCGCAGATGAATGCAGTCCCGAGAATCAATGCCGCGGCGGCGCAATAGCGACCCACAATTTCCATCAGAACCCCACCAGCCGGTCGATCTCGGCGCGGATGCGCTCAGTCGACGGAAGCGCCCATTCCATCAGCTTTGGATGATGCGGGCTCGGAATGTCGGGCATGGTAACGCGCGCAACCGGCGCGTCGAGATCGAGGAATGCCTCGTCAGCGACCACGGCTGCAATTTCCGCCCCGAATCCGCCGGTGCGAAGGTCCTCGTGCACTATGAGGCAGCGGTGCGTCCGGCGGACGCTTTCGAGCACCATCTCTCTGTCCCACGGCATCAGCGTTCGCAAGTCGACGACATCGGCGCCGAATCCATCCGCTGCCGCCTCGCAGCGCGGGACCATCGCGCCCCAGGTAACGATGGTGATCTGGTCGCCCTCTCGTGTCTTCTTCGCGCGGCCGAAGGGCAGCACATAATCCTCGCCCGGCCACGGCCGCCGCGCCCAGCTGTCGTCGAGCATCGCGCGGTGCTCGAAGAAGATCACTGGGTCGTTTCCACGCAGGCTTCCACGGAGCAGGCCGACCGCGTCTTCGGCGTTGGACGGGACAGCAACCTTCCAGCCGGGACTGTGGACGAACTCGACCTCGTTGGTCATCGAATGCCACGGGTCGCCGCACTTGAAAAAGCCTCCGGGCACGCGAAGCACCATCGGGGCGGCAAAGCGGTTGTGCGTTCGCCAGCGCATCGTGCCCACGTCGTGGATCTGCTCGGTCGCGGGCTCGGCATATTTGCGGAACTGGATTTCAGGCACGGGCATCAAGCCCGCGAGCGCCATGCCGACGGCGCGTCCAACGATTCCCTCCTCGTTGAGGCTGGTATCGAACACGCGCTCTTTGGAGAACTTCTCCTGGAGGCCGAGAGTGACCGCGTGCACACCGCCCTTCGGTCCGATGTCCTCGCCGAAAACGAGCAGGCGGTGGTTCGACTCCAGCTCCTGGTCGAGCACGCGTCGGATGGCTGTGACCATGTTGATCCGCTGGCCTTCGGGCTTCGGCTCCTCGCATGAAGGCGGAGGGGTATATCCGCTGTTCCACAGACCGCCGACCTGCTGCATCTCACCTTCGTAGAAGACCTGGCTGGTGACTTTCTCCGGATCTGAGACGCCCCGCGCTTGGGCTTCGGCGGCCGCGGCCTGCACCTGCCATGCAGCCTCGCGCTCGAGATCGGCCCACTGTTCACCGCCGACCTGAAATCGCGCGCATTGCTTTTTCAGCTTCGGCAATGGGTCGCGCAACCATTCGGCGGCGACCTCGGCTTCTGTCTTGTAGGCCTGCGTGTCCTGGGCGCTGTGGCCTTCCAGCCGCGGGACTGTCAGCCGCAGCAGCACCGGGGCGCGCTTCGTCCGGACGTGCGTAACCGCTTCGCGGATCAGCCGCGATGCAGCCACGGGATCGGTTCCGTCACCGTTGAAGATCGTCAGTCCCGAGAAGCTGGCGAGATTGGCGGCGATGTCCTTGCCGGGAGTCTGATATTCCGACGGGACGGAGATGCCGTAACCATTGTCCTCAACGTAAATGAGCAGCGGCAATTGTTGTGTCGTAGCAATGGTTAGCGCAGACCAAAATCCTCCTGTCGCGCAGCTCGCGTCGCCGCCGAGCACCAGCGAGATCGATTCTTCCGGCCCTTCATCCAGGACTTGTCTCTTATAAGCGATTGCCTGGGCCCAGCCTGCCGCCGGCGTGTATTGCGAGCCGACCCCGCCGCACATCGGCAGCGCATGAGCGCCACCGGGATTGGGGTAGTTGAAGACGACGCCGATATCGCGCCCGTCCGAATAGCCGCCGGCGAGGCCCATGCCCGACCCGAGCGCGTCGGCGAGCGGCACGCCGAGCGCCAGCAGCAGCGGCCGAGAGCGATAATAGCCGAAGACCCCGTCGCCATCCTTGAGCTGCAAGCCAAGCAAAACCTGCGCCAAGTCATGGCCGCGAGCGCTGAATTGGTAGAGGACCTTCTTTTGAGCAACGAGCTCTTCTTCCTCGATCCGGTCCATCTCCCGGCTGGTCAGAACCAGCCTCGCGACCTCGCGCCAGTCCACGTCAGCCAATACCCGGCCCAGGTCGCGATCGGCCATCGCCGGTTACGCTCCGAGAGCGCCGACGACGGCGGCGATAAATCGATCGATCTGCGCGTCGCCCATACCGACTACATTGAAGCGCCCGCTGTCGGCCATATAGATTGCATCGTCAGAGCGAAGGTTGAACACCTGCTCCTTCGACAGCGGAAGCATCGAGAACATTCCGTACTGCCGCCCGATATAGGCGATGCGCGGATCGGCCGCGGCGATCCGCTGGCGCACCGAGTTGATGCGGTCGCGCATGGCGGCGAGCTCGACCAGCCACCGTGCATGAAGCTCCTCATCCTCGAGGATGATGTGCACAGCTGCCGCGCCATGATCCGGCGGCATCGACCACATCTCCCGGGCGCGCTGAAAGACGTGCGCCATTGCGGTCTTCGTCGCGTCGACCGAGCCGGTCTTGACCCAGAGTGAACCTACACGGTCGCGGTAGCAGCTGAAATTCTTGTCGCAGCTTTGCGCGACAATCACCTCGTCGCACGCGTCGAGCATCAGGCGGACGCCGAACGCGTCTTCGTCGAGTCCGCGTCCAAATCCCTGATAGGCGATGTCGATCAGCGGGATGAGACCGCGGTCAACGACCACCTCCACGACGTCGCGCCATTGCTCTTCGCTAAGGTCGGCCCCGGTCGGATTGTGACAGCAGCCGTGGAGCAGAGCGACGTCGCCCGGCTCGCCGGACTTCAGCGCCGCGATCATGTCCTCGAAGCGGATGATCGCTTGGCCGCGCTCGTAATAGGCATATTCCATAGCCTCGAGTCCGACCGCCCGGACGATCGGCGGGTGGTTGGGCCAGGTTGGAGTCCCCAGGAACACCCGTGCGTGCGGGTTGGCGGTCGCCAGTAGCTCGAACCCGAGGCGGAGCGCGCCGCAACCGCCGGGAGTCTGAAGGCCGATGATCCGCTCATCGCCGGCATGATGCCCGAGCACGATCGGCCGAAGCAGCTCGGCGAAACGCTTGTCGCCAGCGCTCCCGAGATAGGCCTTCGTCCTTTGCGTATCGAGCAACCGCTGCTCGGCTTCCTTCATCACCATCAGGATCGGCGTATTGCCCGCGCCATCGCGGAACACGCCGACACCGACGTCGATCTTGTCGGGCCGTGGGTCAGCATTGACCATCCCGATCAGGGCAATGAGTGAATCGCTGTGGACGGGCGGAAGATCGGCGAGGCCCCTCGCCTTCTCATGCGTTTGGGTCAGCATGGAATTGCGATTAGCCCAGTCAGGCGTCGTAATCCACCGCGACGCCGTCACCCAGCGGCACCGACTGGCAGGTCAACACATAGCCCGCGGCGACCTCGTCGTCGGTGAGACCATAGCGCGCGGCCATCTCCACCTTGCCCCTGGTCACCTTCGCCCGGCAGGTGGCGCAAACCCCCGCCTTGCATGCGAATGGCGCGGGCAGTCCGGCGGCTCGCGCGCTGTCGAGGATGTTTCCGGCGGTGAACGGCACTCGGCGGGTGCGGCCGTCGAGCGTAACGGAAACGGTAACGCCCTCCGCCTGCGTCTGCAGCTCGGCCATCTCACGCGAGACCGCTCCTGGCGGACGATCGGCGGTAAAGCGCTCGATGTGGATGCGGTCTTTGGCCATGCCGCCCTCGAGCAGCACGCCTTCCGCAGCGTCCATCATTGGTCCTGGGCCGCAGATGAACCATCCGTCGATCCTTGCGAAATCCGGCACAAGCATCGGGATCGCTTGCTCCAGCCTCTCACGATTCAGCATCCCATTAAATAGCTCGATGTCCTGCTCCTCGGCATCAAGGAAATGATATATCTCGAAGCGGCTGAGATACTTGTCCTTCAGTCCTGCGAGCGCTTCCAAGAAAATCACCGAACTGCTGTCACGATTGCCGTACAGGAGCGTGAAGCGGCTCCGCGGCTCGGACTTCAGCGTCGTCTTGATCAACGACATGACCGGTGTAATGCCCGAGCCGCCGGCGATTGCGACGAGGTGGCGCGACTTTGCCGGATCGAACTTGGTCGTGAAGCTGCCGTGCGGCGGCATGACTTCGACAGTGTCCCCGACCTTGAGCTGGTCCCCGACCCAGTTGGAGAACAGCCCACCGCCGATCCGCTTGACCGTGACCATCCAATCCTGCTCGTCGGGCGCGGTGCAAAGCGAATAATTGCGACGCACTTCCTCGCCGCCGATCGTCGCCCGCAGCGTCAGGTGCTGCCCGGCCCTGAAGGCGAAGCGCTCGCGCAGCTCCGGCGGCATCTCGAAGCGGATCGAATTGGCTTCACTGGTCTCGGGAACGATCTCAGCGACGCGGAGCGCGTGGAAATGCTCGGCCATGTGCTGACGCTTATTCTACCACTTCGCGTCGGGATAGGTGCGCGGCAGGAACTGCATGACGGCGAGCAGGTGCCCGAGATGCTCGCTGTGGTGTCCGCGCCGCCCGCCGAGGATCGGCCGCTGTTCGGTCGGTACTTCGAGCTGCGCCTCGGCGAGCACCGAGGCGATCGACGATCGATACTGATCCTGGAAATCGCGGGGATCGGGAGCAATGCCTGCAGCGATCGCGGCCTGGAGGGCCTCGTCCATCTCAAACAGCTCCGGGACAAAGCGCCAGTTCCAGTCCAGCCCTTCGGCCATGCGGCGCGCACTCTCGTCGGTGCCGTCGCCGAGCCGGACCGTCCACTCGGAAGCGAGCTCGCGATGATAAGCAACTTCCTTCACCGCCTTGTGTGCGAACTCGCGGAGGAACCGGTCGCTCGACTGGACAAGCCGCTGCAGAAGCATGTGCTGCCACGTCGTGTAGAGCAGGTGCCGGGCGATGCTCTGCGCGAAGTCGCCGTTGGGCTGCTCGACCAGCAGGCAATTGCGGAAATCGAGCACGTCCCGATGGAATGCGAGCTTGTCTCCGTCACCCGCTTCGCCCAGCAGGAGAGTCGCCTGCCCGATCAGATCGAGGGCGAGGTTTGCAAGACTGATATCTACTTCAAGCACCGGCCCGTGCCCGCACCATTCGGACACGCGCTGCCCGAGAACGAGCGCGTCGTCGCCCAGGCGCAAGAGGTATTCCCCGCGCGCATCCACTGGCGCAATTGTCGCCATCAGATGTGCTTCACCTCTTCGGGGATGTCATAAAAGGTCGGGTGGCGGTAGATCTTGCTCTCCGCCGGTTCGAACAGCTCGCCCGCCTGTTCCGGATCGCTGGCGACGATCTCGGCCGACGGCACCACCCATAAGCTCACTCCTTCGAGCCGCCGCGTGTAGGTATCGCGCGCGTGGGCCAGCGCGAGCTCCGCGTCAGGAGCATGAACGCTGCCAACGTGGCGATGCGAAAGGCCGCCTCTAGAGCGGACGAAGACTTCCCAGAGCGGCCAATCACTGCTCACGCCGCCTTCCTCGCGCGCCGCTTGGCTTCATGCGCCGCGGCCGCGTCGCGCACCCAGGCGCCGTCCTCCCAGGCTTCTCGGCGAGCCTTCATCCGCTCCTTGGCTGCAGGGCCTTCACCGCGGACGACCGCGTAAAACTCCTCCCAGTCGATCGCGCCGAAGTCGTAGCCGCCCTTTTTCTCATTCCACTTGAGATCGGAGTCGGGAACCTTCAGCCCGAGGAAGTCCGCCTGCGGTACAGTGATATCGACGAACTTCTGGCGAAGCTCGTCATTGGTCTCGCGCTTGATCCGCCAGCGCATCGACTGCGCGGTGTTGGGCGAATTATCGTCCGGCGGCCCGAACATCATCAGGCTCGGCCACCACCAGCGATTCAGCGCGTCCTGCGCCATCCTTTTCTGCTCGGGCGCGCCGTTCGCCATGGCGATCATGATCTCGTACCCTTGACGCTGGTGGAAGCTCTCTTCTTTGCAGATGCGGACCATGGCGCGGGCATAAGGACCATAGCTAGTCCGCTGCAGGGGCACCTGGTTCATGATTGCCGCGCCGTCGACCAACCAGCCGATCGCGCCGATATCCGCCCAGGTGAGCGTCGGATAATTGAAGATGGTGCTGTACTTGGCCTTCCCCGAGTGAAGCGCCTCGATCATCTCCTCGCGGCTCGTGCCGAGCGTCTCCGCTGCGCAATAGAGGTAAAGGCCGTGCCCCGCCTCGTCCTGCACCTTGGCGAGCAGGATGGCTTTGCGGCGGAGCGACGGTGCGCGCGTGATCCAGTTCCCCTCCGGGAGCATGCCGACGATCTCCGAATGCGCATGCTGGCTGATCTGGCGGGTCAGCGTCCGGCGGTAGGCTTCCGGCATCCAGTCTTTCGGCTCGATGAAATCGTCCGCCGCGACCCGCGCCTCGAATGCATCCAGGAGCTTGGGATCCTCAAGATTCTCGATCTTCGCCGTCTTTTGTAACTCGGTCGTGTACATCGTTCTGATGTAGCTCCTGGCGTCCAATGGTTCAAATGCGCTCAATGATCCTCGACCAGCGCCCATTCATCGCGGCGATCCGCCGCTGCAGCGCTCTCTTCGCCATTGCGCGGGCAGTCGGAGTGGTTTCAGGCGGCGCGACTTTGGCGCCAAGGCCGACGCCGGGGCCAACGATACGCGCCTTTACGGGAGCTGTTCGGCCGTTGCCCGTTCGGTTTGGCCGACGGCGGCGTCCTGCCGTGTAACTGGAAGGCATAGGGCGCGACCGCGGCATCGATGCGCTCGAACCAGGCCCCGCGCGGGCTCGGCGTCAATCCCTGGTGACGGCTCCGCCGATCGTCCGCGAATAGCCGGTAAACTCGGCGACGGTCCGTCCGTCAGCCGTCCGAACGGCTACGCGCGTAACTCCGGCGCGGCCCTCGCGCGCGACCTGTTCAGCCTCGGCGATCAAGGTTTCGCCCTCGCCCACTTTGTCGAGAAACACGATCGACGCCTGCGCCGCCACGCTTGCGTGATCGGCTCCGTTGCAGACATAAGCGAAAGCGCTGTCGGCAAGCGCGAAGATCATCCCGCCGTGAGCGAACCCGTGCCCGTTCAGCATGTCCGCCCGCACGAGCATGGATACGCGCGCATAGTTCTCGCGTACTTCCTCTATTGTAAGCCCCCAGGCGGGCCCGGTACCTTCGGCCGCCAGCATTCCATGCGCAATTCGTAAAGCGAGCTCGTCGGCGTTCATGGACGGCAGCTTAGCCGCGCTCGCCCCCGCCGTCTCTCCCCCAAGACGCAGGCTTCAACAGCAGCGGTAACATCGCCTTAAGGAGTTGTGAGTGAACAGGACGACGGTTGGGAGTCCTGCACTTGCGATTCACCTCTCGGGCCATGCGTTACCTGCTCTCGGTCGAGGCGATCGTCGTCGTCGCAATCACGGTGACCATAATCGCAATCGTCTGTCGCGAACCGCTCACCCGCCGTACGCTCGAATTCACACCCGCCCAGCGGGGCGAGACCTTCTACGATTATTCCTATGACGATAGCTCGAATGGCGGCAATTCACGCGTCCTTAGCGATCGGTCCCATCCGTTGTCATGGACTTGCGTGCTCGGACCTTCATATGCTTGGCCTTATTGCGGTTTTGGTCTTTTGTTCGACATGCGGGACAAGGGCCGGGGTCTCGACCTTAGCCGTTACGATGGAATCAATCTCAAGGTCGACTATTACGGATCTGGCAAGCTGATCCGCATTTCGCTCAAGGACCATGATCCTCGCTATCTGAGGCTGTCCAATCCCAGCGACAAAGCCAACCAGGCGATTTTTCCAGTACGTGACGGCGTTCAGACGATCGCCCTCAAGCTCGAGGATTTTACGGTCGCCGAATGGTGGAAGAGCAAGACGAAAGCTCCGCCCGATCTGGCGCATCCGTCATTCCGAAATGTGACCGCGATGGAAGTCGCGACCGGCGCCGACGGGGCCCTTGGGCCCCAACGGATTCGAATCGAACGGATTACCTTCGAGCGGCATACAGTCGCTGCCGATAGCTGGTATGCCGGGATTGCGGCCGCCTGGATGGTGCTCATTGGCGCGCTGATGTTTCACCGCCGCAGCCAGTTTGTGCGAATCAGGAGTTCGGCCGATGCCGCGGTCCGCGAGAATGAGCGGTTATATCGCACGATCCTTCAAACCAGCACGGATTGCATCGTTTTATTCGATGCGGAGGGCCGGTTCGAGTTCGTCAACTCGGCGGCGGTGAGAGCTTTGGAGCTCCCGCCGGCCGATGAAATCCGCGGCAGGCACTGGACCGAATTCTGGAGCGGGGAAGTGGGGATCGCGATCGGAAATGCGATTCGTCGCGCGATCGAAGGGGAACCAGTTCGCCTCCATGGCCGGGGTCCCACCGCCAGGGGCACGAATCGCTGGTGGGACGCGGTAACGCTGCCGTTCCATGACGAGGCTGGGTCGGTCAAAGGCGTGCTGTCGGTTTCGCGCGACGTCACTCGCGAACGCGAACGGTCCCAAGAGCTCAAATGGGCAAGCGAGCACGATCCACTGACGCGACTGCCGAACCGCCGCGCTTTTCAGGCCCGACTTGAAGCTGCGACTCTTCGCGCAAGGAAAACGGGTGAGCAGGTCGGCCTGCTGCTGATCGATCTTGACCACTTTAAGCACGTCAACGACACGCTCGGGCACAGCGCTGGTGACGACTTGCTCACGGCAGTCAGCGACCGCCTCCGCAATTGCGTCCGCGATGAGGATTCCGTCGCCCGCATCGGCGGCGATGAATTCGCGATCATCATCGAGCGCGACGCGACGAAGGAAATGCTGTTGAGCATCGGCAAGCTACTGCTCGCGCGCATTCAGGAGCCATTGCGCACTCAAGGCCGCGCAGTCAGCGCAAGCGCAAGCATCGGCGGAGCGCTCTTCCCAACGAATGCGGTCAGTGCGGGCGACCTCTTCAAGAGCGCCGATACCGCGCTCTACGCGCTAAAGCATGATGGCCGCGGCGGCACTCGCTTATTCGATTCCTACATGCTCGAAGAGGCGAAGAGGAGCGCATCGCAACTTCGTCTTGCGCGCGGCGCGGTGACCGACAGAACGGTCGTTCCCGTCTATCAGCCGAAATTCGGGATCGAGCATGGACGCGTGGTCGGCCTAGAAGCACTGCTTCGCTGGCGTGATCCCCGACGTGGCCTCCAGTTGCCTCGAACGCTTGAGGAAGCGTTCGGCGATTATGAGCTTGCAGCGAAGATCGGCGAGCTTATGCAAAAGAAGGTCGCTTGCGACGCACGCAAGTGGATCGAATCGGGTCTTGATTTCGGCCGCGTCGCGATCAACGCCGCCCCAGCGGAGTTTCTTCGCGACGATTATGCCGAGTGCTTCCTGTCGGTGCTCCAACGGCATGACCTCTCACCCGACCGCTTCGAGGTGGAAGTGACGGAACATGCGTTTATCGGCCGCGCCGCCGGCTATGTCGCCCGCGCTCTTGCCGCATTGAAGGAGGCAAACGTCAGCATTTCGCTTGACGATTTCGGCACCGGCTCGTCATCGCTGTCCCACCTTCGCGACTTTCCGGTGGACACGGTCAAGATCGACATGTCCTTCATTCAGCAGATGACCGGAAATGACGAGATCGCCGCAATTGTTACCGCGGTAGTGCGGCTCGCCCGGAGCCTGTCGATCGACGTGATCGCCGAAGGGGTGGAAACAACGGACCAGCTCGAGCTCTTGCGCGCCATGGGCTGTGACATCGCCCAAGGCCATCTATTCGCCGAAGCGGTCGAGGCCGGCGCCGTGCCCGGCCTCGTGCGGCCCCGCAAGATGGCGGCCGCCTGACCCTTCTCCTCTTGCGGGAAAGCGGCCCTTCGTCTTAGCGATGACGCAGCTTAAGGGGAGCTTGGTGGAGCAGAGTTGACAAGCCCCCTCCCGGCGCTTCGCGCCACCCTCTTTCACGCTCGGGAGAGGGTCACTTGAGGAGCGCCGATGGCATACGAAACCATCCACTTCGAACCCGGTCCGGTCACCCGCATCACCCTCAATCGTCCCGACCGGCTCAACAGCTTCACGGTGCAGATGCACGAGGAGCTCCGGGATGCGCTGGCGAAGCTCGGCGACGCTCGTGTTGTGGTGCTGACCGGTGCGGGGCGCGGCTTCTGCGCCGGGCAAGATCTCAATGATCGCGTCGTGGCGCCGGGCGATGCGGTTGATCTTGGCGAAACGGTGAATCGGTGCTGGAACCCGCTGATTCGCACGCTGACATCGCTTCCGCAGCCGATGATCGCTCGTGTGAATGGCGTCGCCGCCGGCGCCGGAGCGAACATCGCGCTCGCCTGCGACATCGTCGTTGCCGCCAAATCCGCCAAATTCATCCAGAGCTTCTCAGCGATCGGACTCATCCCCGACAGCGGTGGCACTTGGGCCTTGCCGCGCCTCGTCGGACAGGCGCGCGCGCTTGGCCTCGCGCTGACCGGCGACCCACTCCCGGCCGATAAGGCCGCCCAATGGGGTCTGATCTGGAAGGCAGTCGAAGATGACGCGCTCGACAGCGAAGTGGATGCGATGGCCAATAAGCTCGCATCGCTCGCGCCACTCGGGATCGCGGCGATCAAGGAGATGATCCGTTCGAGCTGGCAGTACAGCCTCGATGAAGAGCTGGAGCGCCAGGCGGGGGCGATGCGCCGTCTCGGCTTCACCGAAGATTATCGCGAGGGCGTCGCTGCCTTTCTGGAAAAGCGGCAGCCCAAATTCACCGGCCGCTAGCCGATCACTAGGTCGGCGAACTTCGCGAGATCGATGTTCCCGCCCGAGACGACGCAAACGACCGGCCCTTCGAGCCCTTCATCCGATAATGCCGCAGCAACCGACAGCGCGCCCGCGCCCTCGGCAATCACCCGCGCCTTTTCGGCCATCAACCGCATCGCTTCACGCGTCTGATCGAGCGTGACGGTAATCGTCCCGTCGACGACCGCCTGCATGCGCTGCCACATCCGCTGGGTGACACTCTGCCCGCCTGCGCCGTCAACAAAGGATGCTTGCCAATCTGGGAAGCGTTGCGGGCCGCCATGCTCAAGCGAGTAAGCGTAAGGCGCGGCGGTCTCCGGCTCTGCGCCGATCACCCGGGTCTCCAGCCTCAGCGCCTTCACCGCGCTTCCAACTCCGGTGATCAGGCCACCTCCGCCAATCGCAGCAATGATCGCGCGCACCTCCGGCAAATCCTCGACGATCTCGAGGCCCATTGTCCCATGTCCGGCTATGAAATCGTGATTGTCGAACGGGTGGACAAAGGTTCCGTCCATCCCCTCGAACGAATGGCTCTCGGCGGCAATCCACGCCTCTTCGTACGAGACCGGAACAATCGTAGCGCCCAGCGCACGCATCCGGTCGAGCTTGGTCTGCGGCGCAGTCTCGATCGCCACGACGGAGCAGCGAACCCCGAACTCGCGGGCAGCGTAAGCGACGCCCTGCCCCGCATTGCCGGCGCTGATCGTCCACACGCCGCGCGAACGATCCTCGTCCGAGAGCCGTGCGACCGCATTGGCTGCGCCCCGAATCTTGTAGGCATTGGTCGGCTGGAGATTTTCAAGCTTCAGATAGATGTCCGCCCCACCACCGGCGACATCGAGCTTTACGAGCGGCGTGCGGAGCACCGTGTCCTTGATCCGCTCGCGCGCATCCTCGATATCGGAAATGGCAATCGGACGCACCGGTTCGATCATCTGGCGTTACTCCCATGCGCCGTCCGGCGCTGCAACCCTCCTCATGCCCGTTCGTTGCGACCTGCAAACAACCATAAGAGGAGAGCATTTGTGGGTCTCATCATCGTCATCATCCTCATCCTGCTCCTGGTCGGCGCGGTGCCGCACTGGGGCTACAGCCGCGGCTGGGGCTACGGTCCTTCGGGTCTTCTCGGCCTGATCCTCATTATCATCATCATTCTCTGGCTTTTGGGCAGGCTCTAGGCCCCGGCCTTCTTCGCGAACGCCCACGCTGCCTTTGCCAGCGTGGGCACCCGCTTGGCCATTTCCGCGGCCTTTGCGTGACTCGCCGTACCGTCGAGAACGCGCTTCTTGATGCCCTGAACGATGCCGGCGAGGCGAAACAGGTTGTACGCGAAATACCAGTCCAGCTTGTGGGCAACGCGAACGCCCGAGCGCTCCGAATAACGCTCCACGATTTCGTCCAGTGTCGGAATTTCGAGCCGCTTCAGGTCGAGGCCGGCAAGCCCCGCTCCGCCATCGGCAGGCATAACCCACTGCATCGCGAGATAAGAGAAATCCGCAAGCGGATCGCCGAGCGTCGCCAGTTCCCAATCGAGCACAGCGGTAAGCGTGCCGTCTCCGTCGTAGAGGACATTGTCGATGCGATAGTCGCCGTGGACGATCGACACTCCGGATTGTTCGGGAAGCGTTTCCGGAAGGAAGGCGATCAGCCGTTCCATCTCGGGAATATAATCAGTCTCAGAATCGCGATATTGACGAGTCCAGCGTGCGACCTGCCGGTCGAAATAGTTTCCCGGCTTGCCGAAATCGCCAAGTCCCGCGGCGGACGCATCAATCGTGTGGAGCTCGGCTAACGTATCGACGAGCTGCTCATACATTCGGCGCCTCGTGAGCGGATCGAAGTCGGGCAGAATGCCATCGACATATGAGCGGCCCTTCGCCATCTCCATCACATAGAAGATCGCTCCGATGACCTCCGGATCGTCGCACAATGCGAGCGGCTCGGGCACAGGAAAAACGAGCGGGTAAAGCGCGCAGAGAAGCCGATACTCACGGTCGACCGCGTGGGCTGACGGGAGCAGCTTCCCGAATGGCTTGCGCCGCAGCACATAATCCCCCGAGGCTGCGCGGATTCGGTAGGTTGGGTTGGACTGGCCCGACGGGAACTTCGTCAGATCGAACGGGACTTGGAAAGCCTCGACATGCGCTTCGAGCCACGCGCCCAGCGCCGCCTCGTCGATTCGCTCGTCGCTCACCGGTGCTTCTTGAACTCCAAACGCGCGATCGCGCGCCGGTGCACCTCGTCGGGTCCGTCGGCCAGCCGCAGAGTCCGGATCGAGGCATAAGCGCGGGCCAGTCCGACGTCGTCGGATACGCCGGCAGCGCCGAACGCCTGGATCGCATCGTCGATCACCTTCAGTGCCATGATCGGCGCTGCGACCTTGATCATCGCGATCTCGCCCTGCGCCGCCTTGTTGCCGGCGCGGTCCATCATGTCGGCGGCCTTGAGGCACAAAAGACGCGTCATCTCGATGTCGATGCGGGCGTCGGCGATCCGCTCTTCCCACACGCCCTGTTCGGCGAGCGTCTTACCGAAGGCGGTGCGGCTCATCAGCCGCTTCACCATCGCGTCCAGTGCTTCTTCGGCCGCGCCGATGGTGCGCATGCAATGGTGAATGCGCCCGGGACCCAGACGCCCCTGCGCGATCTCGAAGCCTCTACCCTCGCCAAGCAGCATATTCGACGAAGGCACGCGAACCTCGTTGAGCTCGATCTCCATGTGCCCGTGCGGCGCGTCGTCGTAACCGAACACCGGCAGGTGCCGCTTGATCGTGACCCCTGACGCATCGAGCGGAACAAGGATCATCGACTGCTGCTTGTAAAGCTCAGCATCTGGATCGGTCTTGCCCATCAGGATCGCGATCTTGCAGCGCGGATCGCCCGCCCCGCTCGACCACCATTTGCGTCCGTTGATCACATATTCGTTGCCGCGCATTTCGATGCTGCAGCGGATGTTCGTCGCATCGGACGAAGCGACATCCGGCTCGGTCATCAGGAAGGCCGACCGAATTTCGCCGTCCATCAGCGGCTTCAGCCACTGGTCCTTCTGCTCGCAAGTTCCGTAACGATTGAGGACCTCCATGTTGCCCGTATCGGGCGCGGAGCAGTTGAACACCTCCGACGCCCAGATGATGCGTCCCATCTCCTCGGCACAGAAGGCGTACTGGAGGTTGGAGAGCGCCGGTCCATCAAACTCGAATCCATCCTCGATCGGCTTCGCGCTGTGCGAGGGCGGCATGAAAAGATTCCACAAGCCTAGAGCCTTCGCTTTCGCCTTCAGCTCTTCGACAACTGGCAAAACCTTCCAGCGACCCCCCTCACGTTGCTGCGCATCATGGTCCATGGCACGCGGCCGCACCTGCTCATCAATGAAGGCGCGTACCCGGTCGCGCCACCCGGTCTCGGCCGGTCCAAGGCTGAAATCCATACGTTCACGACTACCAGCTACCCATTGCCGTGGCTATGAGCGGCGCCATGAAGACTCCCCAGCTCCTCAATTACGAACGCGACCGCTGGGTCGCGGGCGGCGACGCAGTCGAAATCCCCAGTGCGATCGACGGCGCGCCGGTAGCAAGCACCGGCTCCGGCGGACTCGATTTTGGCGGCATGCTTCGCCACGCCCGCGACGTTGGCGGACCGGCGCTCAGGAAGCTGACGTTCCACCAGCGTGCGCGGATGCTGAAAAGCCTCGGGCTCGCGATCATGGCGCGCAAGGAAGAGCTGTACGAGCTCAACTATCTGACCGGTGCGACGCGCAAGGACGGCTGGATCGACATCGAGGGCGGCGCGGGCACGCTCTTCTCCTTCTCGTCCAAGGGGCGACGTGAGCTTCCGGACGCGCACATGTTGCTCGATGGCCAACTCGAAACGCTGTCGAAGAAGGGCACGTTCGTCGGCCAGCACATCTACACGCCGCTCCAGGGCGCGGCCGTCCAGATCAACGCATTCAACTTCCCGGTGTGGGGGATGCTCGAAAAGCTCGCGCCGACCATCCTCGCGGGAGTGCCGGCAATCGTGAAGCCGGCATCGGCGACCGCCTATCTGGCGGAAGCAGCGTTCAAGATCATGGTCGAGGCCGAGATCCTTCCTGCGGGGGCGATCCAGCTGATCGTCGGCGGAGTCGGCGACCTGTTCGAGCATTTGACGGGCCAGGACGTGGTCAGCTTCACCGGCTCGGCGCACACGGCGCTGAAGCTCAAAACTCATCCGACGGTCGTCCGCGAATCCGTCCGCTTCGTCGCCGAGCAGGACAGCCTCAACGCCTCTCTCCTCGGCCCGGACGCCGCCCCGGGAGCGCCCGAGTTTGACCTTTTCATCAAGGAAGTCGCGACCGAGATGACCGTGAAAGCGGGGCAGAAGTGCACCGCGATCCGGCGCGTCATGGCGCCAGCCGAATATCTCGATGCAGTCGAGCAGGAACTCCGCGAGCGGCTGGCGAAAACCAGGGTCGGTGACCCGCGCGCCGAGGATACACGCATGGGGGCCCTCGTCAGCATCAGCCAGCGCGACGACGTCCGCGCCCGGATTGCCGAGTTGGAAGCTGCCGGAGCGCGCATCGTCGCGGGAGACCCGAACGCCGAGCCTCCGGTTGCGGGCGGCGCGTTTCTCCCGCCGGTACTCCTGCGGACTGACGATCCGTGGGGCACGGCCGCGGTACATGATTGCGAGCCGTTCGGCCCGGTCTCGACCATCATGCCCTACAAGGACATCACCGATGCGATCGCGCTCGCGAACCGCGGGCGCGGCAGTCTGGTGCTGTCGATGTTCACCCGTTCGCCTGATGCCGCGCGTGAGTTCGTCGGGGGCGCAGCCGCCTATCACGGCCGAATGCTGGTGCTGAACCGCGACAATGCGGCCGAATCCACCGGGCACGGCTCGCCGCTTCCCGTGCTCGTCCACGGGGGCCCCGGGCGCGCCGGCGGGAGCGAAGAGATGGGCGGCATCCGCGGCGTCAAGCATTACATGCAACGCACCGCCCTCCAGTCCACTCCGGCGATGATCGCCGCGATCACGAAGCAGTACGTGCCCGGCGCGCCGAAGCACGTCATCGACGTGCACCCATTTCGCCTGAAATTGAGCGAACTCCACATCGGCGACACGTGGAAGACCGAGAGTCGAACGGTCACGCTCGAGGACATTGAGCATTTCGCGAACTTCACCGGCGACAAATTCTACGCGCACATGGACGAGGAAGCGGCGAGCGCCTCGCCGATTTTCGAAGGGCGGGTTGCGCACGGCTATTTGATCCTGAGCTTCGCCGCGGGACTGTTCGTCGACCCGGATCCCGGACCGGTGCTCGCCAATACCGGGCTCGAAAATCTGCGGTTCCTGACCCCGCTCTACCCGGGCGATTCGATGCGGGTCGAGCTGACCGTCCGTTCCAAATCCCTGAAGAGCGAGGGAACCGGCGTTGTCCGCTGGGCGGTGGAGATCCTTAACCAAAAGGACGAGCTGGTCGCGACCTACGACCTGTTGACGGAGAACCTTTCGTGACGGCGGCAACCGCACGCCCCAGCATTCGTTTCTTAAGGTCCATTTTTCCGGAAGGAGAGCGACCATGAAAGTCAGCGAAGTGATGACGCGCGAGATCGAGACAGTGGCGCCGGATCAGCCGGTCGAGAAAGCCGCAAGCTGCATGCTCAGCGCCGACGCGGGTTCGATCCCAGTGACTGAGGGAGACCGCCTCGTCGGCATGATCACTGACCGCGACATCGCGGTGCGCGGAGTCGCCAAGGGCTACGGCCCAGACACCCCGGTGCGCGAGCTGATGACCGATGACCTGGTCATCGTCCGCGTCGACGATGACATCGAGGACGCGGCTAGCAAGATGAGGGACGCGCAAGTACGCCGGCTCCCCGTGATCGACAGTGACGAGCGCTTATGCGGCATCGTCAGCCTCGGCGACCTTGCCCGCGAAGCGGATGAGAATTGCGCGCAGGAGGCTCTGGAAGGAGTCAGCCAGCCTGGCGGCGAGCACCGGCAGTAATTGAACTCCCCTCCCCGTGACAGGACGACGGGCTTGGGGGTGGGGTGATGCTGGAACCTGCGGAATTGACTAGATCACCCCCACCTGACCCTCCCTGTCGAGGGGGAGGGAATATCAACGTCCAGCAATCTCCCTGATTGCCTGATCGACAAGCTTGGCGTCGGTGATGGAGTCGTGGCGCTCGGCAATGATCTTCGCCGCGGCCTTTGCGGCAGCGTCGGCGGCAGCCGCGCGCAGCTGCTCGACCGCCGTCCGCTCCTCGGCGGCGATCTTGTCCTCGGCCATTCGGGTGCGGCGCTCGATAAGCGCTTCCGCGTCGCTCTTCGCTTTGGCGACGATTTCTTCGGCTTCGTGCCTGGCACGCTCCATCAACGCCTTGCGGTCCTTGTCGGCCGACTTGGCCTTGGACTCATATTCTGCCTTCAGCGCTTCTGCTTCCTTGCGCAGCGCCTCGGCCTCGGCGAGCTGATCGCGGATCAGTGCGATCTTGCTGTCGAGAGCGCGGCCGACGGCATGGTGGACCTTCTTCCATGCAAGCAGCGCGAACACGACCAGCACTGCAAGCGCCACCCAGCCTCCCGGGTTGAGCCACAAGGCTGTAGGTTCGGCGGATTCTGGCGACGGCGTTGCGGTGGCGGCGATCAGGAGGAGGCTAGACATTGAGCTCCCCCTTCACCGCCGACGCGGCCTCTCTCTTGTCGACCGAAATGCCGGCGACCCTTCGCACCATCTCTTGCGTTGCTTCGACGGCAACCGATTCGATGTCCGAGCGCGCAGCTGCGAGCGTATCGCGGATCCTCGTCTGAGCTAGCTCGATCCTGACGTTGATCTTGTCCGCGGCGGCCTTGACTTTCGTTTCAGTCTCGCGGCCGCTTTCCGCCTTGGCTTCCTGCGCAATTCGTGCCGCATCCGCGCGCGCAGCGTCCATCCGCTGACGCCACGCCGCCTCCGTTTCATCCGCAGCCGCGCGCGCCTTCTGCGCGGCTTCGAGATCGCCTGCGATCTGCTGCTCGCGCTCATAGACCGTTGCCTGGATCTTCGGCACCATCCCGCGCGCGATCACGAAAAAGATGAACGCGAGCGCGATCGCCAGCCACAGGAACTGCGACAGGTAGACGTCGGAAAGCTGCGAAAGTTGAGGCATCGTTAGTCGTGCGGGTAACCCGCCGCTCCTTAGAAGGCGAACAGGATGAGCATCGCGACTGCGAACGCCATTAGGCCGAGAAGCTCGGCCGCGGCGAAGCCGATGTAAAGACGGCCCTGCTGGCCGTCAGAGGCCGCGGGGTTGCGGATCGCGCTCTGGAGGAACGAGCCGAACACGAAACCGACGCCGAGCGAAGCGGCGCCGACGCCGATCGCCGCGAGACCGGCGCCGATGAGCTTGGCAGTTGCGACATCCATGATTGAACTCCTTTGAGAAACTGATCGTTAGTGAAGGTTTACGGCCTCGCTAATGTACAGCGAGGTGAGGATTGCGAAGACGTAGGCCTGGATCGCTGCGACGAGCAGCTCGATCATGCTCACGAACATGATGAACAGGAAGCACAGGATTGTGATTCCGATGCCTCCGGCGCTGTGGCTATTGATCGCCTGGACGACGAAATTGCCGAAAACATCGAGCAGGACGTGACCGGCAAACATCGCGATGAACGGTCGAAGCCCTAGGCTGAATGGCCGGACGAGGAAGCTGATCAGCTCGATCGGCGCAATGAAGATCTTGAAGACAAACGGGGCGTCCTTGGGGACGAACAGCGAGAGGAAATGAAGCCCGTGCTTCCAGAAGCCGACGCCGAGCACGATCGCAAAGGTGATCAGCGACATGACGCCCGTAAAGGTGAACTGGCTCGTGACCGTGAACGGATGCGCCGCGGCAATCACGCCGAAGGGCATATTGCCGAGCAGGTTGGCAAACAGCAGGAAGACAAAGGATGTGAAGACCCAAGGCAGGTACTTCTTGCCCTCGGGTCCAATGCTGACGTTCACCATGTCGTCGACGAACGCAATCAGCCCTTCGACCGCGACCTGCCACCGCCCCGGGATCAGCTCGCGCTTCATGCCGCCGAACATGAACAGCCAGATCGTTCCGAGGACGATCAGCGTCCATAGCGCGCTGTTGGTGAAGACGAACGGATTGTGCCCCTGGAACGAACCGAAAATCGGCTCGATCACAAATTGGTGCATCGGGTCGATTTTACCCTGGTCCGCCACTTGTCTTCCTTATTCGCCTTCGTCCCGAGCATTGCTCGTGGAATTGCTTGAAATCCGAATGACGTTCCAGACGCCGACCGCGAAGCCGAGGAACAGGAACACCAGCGTCAGCCAGGGCCTCGTCCCGAACCAGCGGTCCAACAGCCACCCGACGATGCCGCCCCCAAGGGGAGAGCCCACAAGCTGACTCAAGACGAGCTGGCCGGCACGGAAATGGGCGTCCGGCTGCCTTTTCGCGGTCCTCTTGGCCTCTACCTGCTGCAGCCGATCGAGCCGCTCATCAAGCGATTCGAGCCGCGCGTCTGGTGGAAGCTTCGGGACCTCGTCGGTTTCGTCCTCAGCCATGTCTCTCCCCTGTGCGTCGCCCCTGCTGAATCGCAAAGGCGGCAGGCAAGGACGAGGAACATGGCGGAAAGCGGCACCGCCAAGGCGCCGCCCCTTTATGAACGGGGCCGAAGATAGTCAACCGCGACGAACGGCTCTAGGCAGACCTGTAATGAGACTGGCCGTCCCCTTCGCCTGCCTGTTTCATTGTGGCGGTGCCGCAGATGCAAAATTGGTGAAGATTGAGCATCATAGTCCGGAGCTCGAATTCACCTACGAATGGCCCGTGCAAGCAGCGCGCGTTTTTGCGCTCGAGCACCGTTTCAGAGCCGAGGCAGCGAGAGAGTATCGAAGGCATCTTAACCTCGGCCGCGAGGACAAGAGGCTCTATGAACAACAGCTGCGCGGAACGGTGAGTGACTATGAGATTGATCTGCCGGTCACTCGCCAGCTGATAGCGGCGATCAAGCCAGTCTACCGCGGCTCATTCGAACTTCAGCTGCAATAGTCGGGGAGCGGCACGGGCCGGCTGGTCCGCCGGCGCCAGATGCCGTCCTTCAGCAAATAGGCTTCGCCGACGGGAAGCCGGCCTAGCAGCTGACACCCCGTCGCCATGCCGACCAGCTGCGCAGTGACGTTCCGCCGCGACGAAAGCTCAATGTACAAATTGCGGCGGCGGATATTGATCGCCTGGACCTGGCGCCGGAGTTCCGGCGACGGCACTCCCACGAAAGCCATATAGCCGTCGTAGCGCTCACCGATCTGCCCTGCCGCGATTGCCTGCTCGATGCTGGAAGATTGGGCGAGCGCGGGGCCCGCGGAAGCCGCCGCCAAGACAATCAGGAGCGCGCGAATATGTTTCACGGATGCGTCGGCGCGGGCGGGAACGCCTGCGGGTTCTGCTGGATCATCTGCTGGACGTCCGACGCGATGCGCACGACCACCTGCTGGCTGATGTTCACGTTCAAGTTCACGTCAATAGGCTTATCGGGCGCCTTGACGGTGATGCAAGCCGCCAGCGGGACTGCCGCGGCGATTCCGGCCGCCAGTTTAGCGGCCCTGGTCCATGCTCTGGTCACTTGTTTCCTCCAGGTGGTGGCGATTGCTTCGCCGGTTGGGTCTGGGGAGCCGGTTGGGTGGTCTGCTCCTCGTTCTTGTTGGTACTCAGCACCTCGACTTTCAGCGCCGGCGAATCGATCGGGAAGGGCATCACGGGAGCGATCGTCTGCGTCGGGTCCTTGAAGGCCTTGGCCATCTGGATCAGCGCCCGGAACGGTCCGTTGATGTTCACATTGAGCCGGAGCGGGATCTTCGAGAAGACCTTGCGGACCAGCCCGGCGGCCAATCCGTGAGTCTGCCCCAGTGACGGCCCTTCGATCGTGAGATTGGTCGCGAACTCCCCGGCGAGATCGCCGTTGAGCCTGACGATCATCGATTTGTACCGGATGTCGCTCAACAGATCGAAGACAATACCCGCCGCCGTGCCGTCCGGCTTGGTCCCGCTATACTTGAGCTCTCCGCCCGACGGACGCGAATCTAAACGGCCCCCGACGATCCGGCCGCCGTTCTCGTCGAAGATCATCGGCAGGACGCCGTCGAACGTTCCGGTGATCTCGATTCCTGAGAAGCCGAGGCTGTCGACGAACTGCTTGGCGTCGAAACCCTGGAGCTCGAACGTCAGCCGCTTCGCGCTCGGGCTTCCGAAGTTCAGAACCGTCTCGTGCAGGATCAGCTTCCCGCCCATGAATGGCCATTCGCCACGCTCGATCCGTACCAGATTGTTGGGCAGGATCTGGTAGCGGATCACCCCGTTGTTGACGGTGATTCCGGGATTGATCGAGGCGATCTTCGCGAGCTGGTGCGGCGCGGTCTCGAGCGCCAGCAGGTCGGTGAAATGCATCGTCGTGCTTAGGCCGGTCACCGGGCCAAATGGTGCGGCGAGGTCCATGTTGAACGTCGAAAAATCGCCGGTTGAGGTGACCTTGCCGCCAGCGGCCCAGTCGATGCGTCCTTTTCCTCGCAAGGTGCCGTTCACGAGAGCGACAACGCCTTCGGTAAGCCGCGTCAGCTGGTCCGGCTGAAAGCTCGGCCCGAACGCGAGCCCGGGCACATTCAGCGTTGCGTGACCGACCCCCGTGGAGAGCTTGTGCTCGATGCTGACATTGGTGACCAGGCTGCTCGTCGCGGGAAGATGAAGCGCGCCCCTCGCCCGGACGTAATCACCCGCGATCGTCAGATGCGTGTTGTCGCTTCTTAACGGATAGAAGCGTGGGTCGGGGGCCCTGTCGGACACCGTCAGCGCGCCGTTGACAGTTAGACCGTTGCGATAAAGCCAGCTTCCGGATGCGTTGCCGATCTGCAGCGGCACCTTGCCGATCGTCCCTGAACCACCCGAAAAATCACCGTGAAGATCGCCCGCGAAGCTGCCCGTGAGCTGCGCGGCGCCGAAGATGACGGGCGATGTCGCGCTACCGAGCTGCATTCCAAACTGGTCGAGGCCGAAACGCCGACCGGTGATTTGTCCGCCCGCGGCCCGAATGTGGAGCGGCGAGTCGCCGAGGCGTCCGTTCAGCACCGGAGCGTTGAGTCGAGCGCCGGCGAGCACCGGACTACCGGCCCGCTTCGTGATGATGGCGGGGCCGATCGGGCACACCGGCAGGCGAGTCGCGCCGAGCTGCAGCGTGTTTATTTGCAAATATTCCCAGCTGACCACGGCGCAGACGGTGCCGACCGCAAATGCGCCCGCGGGCCCGAGATGACCCTGAATCGGCAGGCGAAGCGCACGCACGCGTCCGTTCGGAAATGGCCCGTCGAGCTGGGCGACGGTGCGGACCGCGGTGGACCCGCCTGGTCCTGGACCGAAGCGGATCGGTTCGAGCGCAAGCCGCTCGCCGCCCGTTATGTAAGGGGCGAAGTTGGCGACGCCGCTCAGGGGGCCGTTCGGCCGCGGCTGGGCAAGACTGACGCGCCCTTGCGGAAGACCTCCGCCGTCCATCGCAATGCTGGTATCGATCCTCAGTGAGTATTGAGGCCAGTAATAAGTGACGCCGCTCCCGCCGGTGATGCTGGCGCGCGCTCCTCCTGGACCGAGGATATCTGCGCTGGTCACCCGAGCTGCGCCCCCACCGGGGAAGTTCACGACCGTGATGTGTCCGCCGATATTGAATCTGTGCGCGGTGCGGCTGAGCGCTCCGGCGATGCTCGTGGCGACCGGTCCGACCGGCGTCCCTTTCGCGGAGGCAAGCGGTGCGACCACTCCGGCGATCATCGAAGGATCGAGCATCGAATTGTCCGCGGCGAAGCCGCCGAGCATGGTGAAGGTGCCCGCGCGCATCCGAAGGCGATAAGCGCCCTCCAGCCGAGTCCGGTCCGCGTAGATCGTCGCCAGCCGTGAGGCCTGCGCCGCCAATTTCACTCGGCCGCGAACGTCATACAAGGTTCCCTTGTAGGTGAGATTGCCGTTGAACGCGGCGAGTCCGTTGTCGCCGGCGGTCAGCGTGCTGATCGCCATCCGTCCGCTTCCGTCGACGGAGGTGAAGGCTTCGTTGAACTTTGCCTTCGCGTCGAACCGCGGAGCGATCGCATAGAAATTGCTGGTCGGGCAGTTGAATGAGGCAAGCGTTACCGGTCCTTCGACGCGCGGATGGCGGGCGATGACCGAAACCGCCGCGTTGACGTGGAGATCGATCGCCGCGCAGCGTCCTGGCGCCAGGCGCGGACTGTCGATCGCGACGCGGCCCTTGAAACCGCCCGTCAGCCTGCCGTTTCCCTCGGCGGCGATGCCTACCGGGCCGAACGGAGTTGCCAGTGAAATGCTGCTGTCGGCGATGTCGAGCACGATGTTGGGGAGAGCGAAGGGTTTGTTGGTCGGCGGTGGCAGAAGCTTATCCAGCTGCCCCCAGCTGACTTTTCCGTGGACGAGCCGCCCGCGCAGCCGGACTCCGCGAGCGACGATCCGGTACACGGCGAAATTGCCGTTCCATTTGAGATGCATCTGGACGATGGCGTGGCGCGCGACGAGGTCAGGATGACTGGGATCGCCGATAATGAGGTTGTGGACCTCCTGGGTACGCAGGCCGACGCGATCGAGATGATAGCTGGCTGTGACCCCTCTTTTTTCGAACTCGCTTTTTAGGAAGTGCCTCGCGATCGGCCGACGGTCGATCCAGATGATGGCTATAGCAACAACGAGGAGTAGGAGCAGAACGACCGCCGTGATCCCCGCGATTCGTGCGAGTAGCGGCGCTCGCCGCCGCACCTGCAGTACCTCGCGTTCCTCTGTCGGCCGCTCAGCCATTGTCGCAACTAACCCTCGCCCGCCATCACCGTTCCAGAGGCGGCATGACCTCGTACGGCGGACTAGCCAAGCTGCAGCTTTCTGTGGTCAAACGGCTGGGCTCGGATTCGTCGCAAAAAGGAGCGGCAGTGCACGGGCGCGTCTCAACTTCTCCAGTGCGGCATTCCAGTGGCCGTCGCGCGCGCCTCAGGCAGCGGCTGTTCGATGGCGGCGGGAAGGCTTTGCTCGACCATGAGCTGGTCGAATATCTGCTCGCGCTGGTGACCCCGCGGGGCGACACCAAGCCGCAGGCGATGCAACTGATCGCGACCTTCGACGGTATCGGGCCGCTGCTTTCGGCAAGCGCCGATATGCTCAAGCGCGAGGGGCTGAGCGACGCGGTGATTGGCGCGCTCAAGATCGCCGAGGCGACTGCGCTGCGGCTGCTCGAGACCCGGACCGGAAACGCGCCGATCCTGTCGAGCTGGGATGCGCTCGGCGATTATCTCCACGCCGCGATGGCGAACCGCCGGACGGAGGAAGTGCGAATTCTGTTCCTCAACGCGAAGAACATGCTGATCGCCAACGAGGCGCTGTGGCAGGGCTCGGTCGACGAAGCCTCGGTCCACGTCCGCGAAGTCATCGCGCGGGCGATCGCCCTCGGCGCGACCGCGATCATCATCGTCCACAACCACCCGAGCGGCGATCCGACCCCGTCCCAGCAGGACATCCGAGTCACTCGCGACCTTATCGAGGCCGGGCGGCACATGAAGGTGACCGTGCACGATCATGTGATCGTCGGAGCGTCCGGGCGGACGAGCATGCGGGCAATGGGACTGATTTGAGGTGGGCCGCCGCCGCAGGTGGCTAGCGGCTTGCCTTGACCTCCATATGGAAGGTTCCGAGCCAGCCCCGACCCGAGCGATGCCATGTGGAAGATTCCCAGTAGCGGCCGGAAACATCCCTGCCGCTTGAGGTCCCCTTCACGTTCGCGGAATAGGTTACGAGCATGTCGTCCTTGTTCAGCATGTGCATCTTGAAATCACTAAGTTTGACGCTCGTCAGATGGTCGTTGTGAACGGACGCCACTTCCCCCCTCTTGTCGAACACACCGTCGGTGTAGACACCAACGTAGGTTGGGGCGAGCATTGCTCCATAGCCGGCGGAGTCGTCGCGCTTAACCTTCTCCCAAATCGCCGTCTCGCGCTGCAGCGGCGTCTTCGATACGCGAGGCGGCGGCGACATGACGAGGGCGGCGACAACGATCAGAAGCATGATGCGATCCCCTGCAGCGATTGGGCACGCAGTTCTTGGCCTGGTGACTCCTCAGCGGCAATCCTCACCGGGCTCGGCATTTGAAGCCATCCCGCTTCCCTGCTAGCCGCCTGCCTCATGGTCCCCCGCTATTCGCGCCCCGAAATGACGGCCATCTGGTCGGCCGAAAACCGCTACCGGATCTGGTGGCAGATCGAGGTGTTCGCAGCCGAGGCGATGGGAAAGATCGGGATGATCCCGGCCGAGGATGCGGCGACGATTCGCGCCGCTTACGACCGCGATGCGCTCGGAGAGATCGACATCGCCGCGATCGACGCGATTGAGGCGGTCACCAAGCACGACGTGATCGCGTTCCTGACCTGGGCCGGTGAGAAGCTCGGGCCCGAGAAGCGCTGGCTTCACCAAGGGATGACCAGCTCCGATGTGCTCGATACCACCCTGGCGGTGCAGCTGAAGCAGGCTGCCGACCTGCTGGTCAGCGACATCGACGAGCTGTTGGCGGTGCTCAAACGCCGCGCGCTGGAGTACAAGGCGACGCCGACGATCGGCCGAAGTCACGGAATCCACGCCGAGCCGACCACCTTCGGGCTGAAGCTCGCTCAGGCCTATGCGGAGTTCACGCGCAACCGCGACCGTCTGGTTGCGGCGCGCCACGGCATCGCCACCTGCGCCATCTCCGGCGCCATCGGGACCTTCGCTAACGTCCCGCCGCAAATCGAGGAGCATATCGCCGCCGAGCTGGGACTCTCCGTGGAGCCGGTTTCGACGCAGGTGATCCCGCGCGACCGCCACGCGATGTTCTTCGCGACGCTGGGCGTCATCGCATCATCGATCGAGCGGCTGGCGACCGAAGTCCGCCACCTTCAGCGCACCGAGGTGCTCGAGGCCGAGGAATATTTCTCGCCCGGCCAGAAGGGCAGCTCGGCAATGCCGCACAAGCGCAACCCGGTGCTCTCGGAGAACCTCACCGGCCTCGCGCGCATGGTCCGCGGCTATGTCACGCCCGCCCTGGAAAATGTCGCGCTGTGGCACGAGCGGGATATCTCCCACTCTTCGGTCGAGCGGTTCGTCGGCCCCGACGCGACGATCACGCTCGATTTCGCGCTCGCTCGCCTGGCCGGCGTAATCGACAAGCTCGTCGTCTATCCCGAGCGGATGCAGAAGAACCTGGATCGGATGGGCGGACTGGTCCACTCGCAGCGGGTGATGCTGGCGCTGACGCGGGCGGGGCTCAGCCGCGAGGAGGCTTACGCACTGGTCCAGCGCAACGCGATGAAGGTATGGCAGTCCGACGGGCAGCTGTCGTTGCTGGAGTTGCTCAAAGCCGATCGGGAAGTTTCGCAGCGACTTTCAACCGACGAGCTCAATGCCTTGTTCGACCTCGGCTATCATTTGAAGCATGTCGACACGATCTTCGACCGGGTGTTCCGGGATTGATCACCCGCCGCGGCTTTCTCGCCGCGGGTACAGCGGCGCTGGTCACGCCGGACCTCGCATTCGCCCGATCCAACCCGATCGCGAACGGCCGCCCTCCTCTGAGCGTCCGGCGCTTTACCAGCCGAGCGGTCGAAGAGGCGATCACCCGTCTCCAGCGCCGCCTCGCCAGTCGCGGAGTCGCCGGCAAGC
>Ga0157370_10000535_pt1 | contig 47521 bp, 70 predicted proteins | sample C35metaG_FD_113463 | JGI IMG/M metagenome (GOLD analysis project Ga0157370, IMG submission 113463) | Corn rhizosphere microbial communities from Kellogg Biological Station, Michigan, USA - C3-5 metaG | ecosystem: Host-associated > Plants > Roots > Rhizosphere > Soil | place: USA: Michigan...
AATACGCGCTCGCATGTGCGGCGGGCGATGCGCCGGTCAACAAGATCATGGGGACCGCTGCCGGGGGATTGTCCAACGAGGGTGCATACGACGAGTCGAATTATCACGAGACGCTCGAATCGATGCAGACACACGACCTGACGCCGTTTGTCGAGCGTCACCATTTGCTCGTCAAGCTGTCCTACATCATCCCGAAGTTTGGCAAGCGTGGCGTCGCCAACACGACGGTTTCGTGGATGCCGCTCGATTCGCCGACCGCGAAGGAATATGCGGAAATCAACGAACTGAACGCGCGCGCAGACCTGTCGCTTATCCAGACCGGCGCCGTTAGTGATGCCGACGTCAACGAACGTCTGCGCAACGACAAGAACAGTGGCTACAGCACGATTCGCCCAATCGAAGAAGGCGAGCGCGAGCCGGTCGGCGGTTCGACGCTGCCGGAGGACAACGCGCCGCAACTTGGCACGCCGGGCAAGGTGACGATTTCGGAAACGGAAGGTGCACCGACAGGTGACGCATTGGAGACGCTGCTCGATCAGATGGTCGCAGAATCGATGCGCCGCCATGTTCCAAACGCGTTGAAGGCATTCAGCGATGGCGCATAAACAAGTTCGCGTTGTTGGCAAACGCGCAGCATGGGCCGACCAGTTCAAGGTGGACGTGCTGCGCGGCTCGCCGCTGATCGTTGCCGGCGCGATCGCGCAGCAGTACAACGACACGTTGCAAAAGCACATTGACGCGATGGTGCGTGAAGTGATGCGTGACGTTGATTCGCTGTTCGTCACATTCTCAGGCGATGGAATGTCGTGGGCGATGGACGCGAGCCTTGCGAGTCAGGCGCGCATCCTGTCCAACGCAATGCGCGACAAGTTCACCAAGCTATTCGCGTCGATCGCGACACCAACGGTCGAGCGTATGGTGTCGCGAACGGAGAAAGATAGCGGCTTAAAACTCGGCGCGTCACTGCGCGAAATGTCCGGCGAGTTGACGTTAAAAGCCAACGTTTTTAGCGAAGGACTGCGCGACATTCTGACGGCAACGGTTGCTGAGAATGTCGCACTGATTAAGCGCATCCCCGAAAAGTATCTCGACGACGTGCAAGGCGCAGTGATGCGGTCAATTCAGACTGGTAACGGTTTGGCCGATCTGAAACCGCAACTTGAAACGTACGGCGTCAAGACTAAGAATTGGGCCAAAAACGTTAGTCTCGATCAGACGCGTAAGGCATACAACGGCATTAACGCATCGCGCATGCAGTCGTTGGGCGTCAAGTCGTTTGAGTGGGTGCATAGCGGCGGCAGCAACCACCCGCGCGAATATCATCGCGACACGCTGAACGGTAAAATATTCTCTTTCGACAACTTGCCGCATCTTGACGGCCCGAATCAGGGTGAGCGCGGCATTCCCGGACAGGCGCCGTATTGTCGCTGCACGATGCGGCCGATCTTCAAATTTGATGACGAGGATGACGATTAACCATGCCACTCGATAAAAGCGGTACAAAGGCGGCGTTCGGCAAGAACGTCAAAACGGAAGAAGCTGCCGGTAAGTCGCAAAAGCAAGCCGTCGCGATCGCATACGCGGTTGCGAACGACGCGGCGACTGCAGCCGGCGTCGTGTTCCATTCGAATGGCTCGATTCTTCTGCTGCAACGCCCTGATGGTACGTGGGGATTGCCGGCCGGCCGGATCGAAGATGGCGAAACGGCCGAAGTTGCCGCGCGCCGCGAAACGATGGAGGAAACGACCTACCTGCACAATGAGCCGCTACAGTCGGTCGGCGTGTTTGATGGTTTCTTTCATGCATTCTTCGCTGATGTCGATTCGTTCGATGTCGTGCTGAACGACGAGCACACGGGCTCAGGTTGGTTCCGGCTCGACGAGTTACCGACGCCGCTGCACGGTTGCACGCCGACTGTGCTGGCGTGTGTGTTCAATGCGTTCGCCGCTGACGAGTCGGACTCGGCGAAGCGCTACGACATCAACGGATTCTTCGAAGTGCTCGACAATCCGGTGTCGAAAGTGGGCGTATTCAACTATCTCGGAAAGAACATTCCGCAAGAAGTTGAAAAGGGCAATGCAACCAAGTTCTTTGCAGTGTATCGACCGGCTGAGGAATTGTCCGACCCGGCATGTATTGCGTCACTGCGGTTGAAGCCGTGGATTATCGATCACACGATGATTGGTAACGGCAAGGGTGGCACGCAGCAAATCGAAGAGAAGCAGGCACGTGGTGTTACTGGTGAGCGCGGTTGGTTTGATCCGAATGACGGTTATGGCACGCTCAAAACCAACATCATGTGTTGGTCGGCATTTCTCGCCGAAGCCATTGCAGAAGGGAAGGACCCGTTGTCACTCGGCTACCGCTGTGTGTACGAGTACGCGCCGGGGGTGTTTGAAGGTGTGCCTTATACTTACGTGCAACGGCGCATTCGTTTTAACCATCTTGCAACTGTTGACGATGGGCGCATGGGGCCGGAAGTTGCGGTAATGGATGGATTTTCAATTACGGAGAAACAACTCATGTCGAAGAAAGCGAAAGAAGCATTGATTCGCGCCAAGTCGAAGTCGCTTGCCGGTACGGTTCGTAACCGTTTCATGGCGTTTGCGATGGACGCCGAAGAAGCGATCAAGGACGGTAAGGACGAAACCGGCGAACTCGCCGCAGCCGTCGAAACGATCAAGAAGGTTACACCGCTGCTCGAAGCGCTCGAAGATGTGAAGGCGGTCGGCGAATCGGAAGAGCTTGGCCTCGACGACGACGGCGCCCCGGCGACACCGGTCGGCGACACCGCACAAATGCCGGGCGACGAGCGCAAGACCGACGCGAACGGTCAGGACGAAGGCAAGGGCATGGACGCCGCAGAAGTGAAAAAGCTGGTTGACGCTGCGGTCGATCGCGCGCTGTCGCGTCAAGCCCGTGGTCTGGACAGCAAGGACGTCGTGCGCGTCATCGCCGATCGCGAGGCGCTCGTGAAGCAAGTCGGTCAGCACATCGCCGACTTCGGCGCGGTCGCGGTCGCGATGGACGCTCAGGAAGTGGCCGAATACGCGGTCAAGAAGCTGGAAATTCCGGCCGCGAAGGGTCAGGAAATCGTCGCAGTGCAGGCATGGTTGCACGGGCGCGTTCCGGCGCACAAACAACCGATTGCGCATGTCGGTGACGCGTCGGACGCGAAGCGCAAGCCGTCGTTCCTTGCGGACCAACTGAAAGCGCGCGCGTAAGCGAAGCGTCGTCAAAACTTCAACGGAGTAACGAAAAATGGCAGGCACCTTTCAACAAAGCATCAACTACGATTTCGGCTTCGGCATTCCCGGCGAAATCAGCCGCGACGGCCCGCTGCGTGCGCACTTCGGCTATCTGAACAGCGCGAGCGCGGCGAACAACGCATTCGGGTCGGTGTTCACGATGAATGGCGACGGCAAGACGGTCGGCGCTGGCGGCACGGGCACCGTGTACGGCATTCTGGCGAATCCGAAGCAACACGTGACGGGTGGTAACACCAACGGCCCGTTGTCGCCGACGTTCACGCTGCCGAACAACATCACCGCCGACTTCGTGCAGTTCGGCAAGATCGTCGCGCCGCTGTATGGCACGAAAGCCGCGACGGCCGGGGTGCAAGTGCAGTTCGACCAAACGACGGGTCATCTCTCGATCCCGGCAACGGCGGGCACCGCCGACAGCGGCAATACGCTGCTGAGTGCATGGGTCGAAGATTACGGCCAGACGTCGGAAGGTGGCGCGCTGATCCTGTTGCGCATCAATCTGTAATCGACGCGACCCGACCAACACCACATCAACGGAGTAAGGAAACATGCTGAAATTCACCAAGAAAGACGAGTCGCCGATTCACTCGTCGTTGAGCGGTCGCAACTGGAAACCGATCGAAGTAACCGAAGCCGATGTCGTCGAGTACAACGCGCTGAAACAAATCGGTATCGGCTTCGATCAGTCGTACATCGCCGAACTCGTGCAGGCCGTGCAAATGGCCGCCGCGATGGACAGCAACGACGTCGGCGTGCTGCCGGTGCCGGGCCAAATCCAGACGACGGCCGCCATTCCGGCGCTCGTGCAGTTCCTGCAAGCGTGGATGCCGGGCTTCGTCAACTTCATCACGGCCGCCCGCAAGATCGACGAACTGATCGGCATGACCACGATCGGCTCGTGGGAAGACGAACAGATCGTGCAGGGCATGCTGGAACCGACCGGCAACGCCGTGCCGTACGGCGACTACACCAATATCCCGCTGTCGTCGTGGAACGTCAACTTCGAATGGCGCACCGTCGTGCGCTTCGAAATGGGCATTCTGGTCGGCCTGCTCGAAGAAGCGCGCGCCGCTCGTATGCGCGTGTCGTCGTCGGGCGTCAAGCGCGGTCAAGCTGGCCGGGCGCTGGACATCCAGCGTAACCGCGTCGGCTTCTACGGCTTCAACGACGGTGCTGGCCGTACCTACGGCTTCCTGAACGATCCGTCGCTTCCGGCCTACGTCACGCTTCCGAACGGCGCGACGTCCGGCACGACGACGTGGAACACCAAGACGTTCAACGACATCACGGCTGACATCCGGCTTGGCATGTACACGCTGGAAGTGCAGAGCATGGGCAACATCGACGTCGAAAAGACGGCGATCACCATGGCGATTCCGGTCGGCAAAAACCAGTTCCTGACCATCACGCAGTCGGTCGGCGGCATCAGCGTGCGGGAGTGGATCCGCGAGAACTACCCGAACCTGCGCATCGTGACGGCGCCGGAACTCGCCGATGCCAACGGCGGGCAAACGTCGATGTACTTCTACGCGGAAAGCGTCGACGACGGTTCGAGCGACGACAGCAAGGTATTCATCCAAGTCGTGCCGTCGAAGTTTCAGGCGCTCGGCGTGGAAAAGCGCGCGAAAGCATACGTCGAGGATTACGCGAACGCCACGGCCGGCGTGATGTGCAAGCGTCCGTATCTGGTCGCGCGTTTCACCGGCCTGTAATTCGCCGCTGACGGTTGCTGTAGAATTTGGGGTGTCCTTCGGGGCACCCCTTTTTATTTGCATAGGAAAATCCATCATGGCAGGCAAACAAATCGCAGCAAAATCGACCGGCAGTGTCCATGTCTACAGCACGTTGTCGACGCCGCAAAAGTTCACCGTGTGGGAACCGCCGCGAATGGACGGCATGCTTCCGACGCTTATTTGCGAAGTGCTCATTAAAGGCGGCGCCGGCATTGCATCCAAGAATCTGATCACCCCGCAAGGCGTGCACACGGCAATCACGCAGGAAGAATTCGACGCAATCAGCACGTTGGCCAGCTTCCAAAAGTTCGTGGACGACGGCTATATCCGTGTCGAGGGCAAGAAGTACGACATCGACCGCATGGTGGGTGACATGAACCCGCGCGATCCGGGCGGGCCGCTGACGCCGGCCGATTTCGAGCGCGAAGCAAAGGACGGCTCGACGCCGGTTCCGGTCGAACTCGAAAAGGCCGGTAGCGGTTGGGTTGCTAACCAACTGGCAAACCGTTAATAACGGAGTGATGAAGGATGGCGACGCATACCTTTAACTACGCACTGTTTCAAGAACAGTGCCCGGAATTTGCAATGTCGCCATCCGAGTCGACATTGCAAACGTATTTCAACATGTCATTGCCGCTGGCAAACAACGGCAATGACAATTTCTGCGGCGGGTTCAACGGTGACGCGTTGGATTTGATCCTGAACCTGTTGACGGCGCATATCGCCAAGCAACAGGCGATGATTGCTGACGGTCAAGACACCGTGATTGTGACGGGCAGCACGATCGACAAGGTTTCGGTTTCACTGCTCGCACCGCCCGTAAAGAACATGATGCAATACTGGCTCGCAACGACGCCCTACGGTAAACAGGTGCTCGCACTGGCGCGTGCGCAGTTCGCTGGCGGGTTCTATGCAGCGCCGGGCCTGTTGGAGCGTCGAGGGTTCCGCAAGGTAGGCGGAACGTTCCGATAATGGCGAAGATGAGTAGAACGCCCGGCAACGCGTCGGGCGCCTTCAAGAAAGCGTTGAAGGATATGCAGAACGCTAACGTACGCGTCGGGTGGTTTGAGTCGTCAAAGTATCCGGACGACAACCAAACGCCCGTCGCATACGTCGCAGCGATCAACGAGATAGGGCCGCACAAGCGGCCCTTTATGCAACCAACGGCAGATGCTCGCGAACGCGAATGGGCAGAACTGATGTTCAATCTGTCAAAGCGCGTCGTCAAAGGCAAGATGACGGTTGAAGATGCGTTGACTGCGATGGGGCTACAAGTCGGCGGTGACATTCAGCACACCATCGCGCACGTGACATCGCCGCCGCTATCGCTCATCACGTTGTTGGCCCGTGTCGCGCGCCGCGACGGAAAGAAGGTGACGGGCAAGACGATCGGTGAGTTTGCGGCGGAAATCAAGGAAAAGGGCGAAGCTGCGATTCGTCAAGAAGTTGCCGGTATCAGTGAAAAGCCCTTGAACGAAACCGGCTACATGCTCGCGACGACATCATTTAGCGTCAACATGCAAGCTCCGAACAAAGTGGATGACGAAACATGATTCCGGGTTCAAACACTCTGAAAACCGCGCTGACGGTCATCGGCTCGCAGACTGTCAATTGGCTGCAGTATCAGTCTCAGACAATTGGCACAACTGGATTGAGCACCGCGACATACAGCGCGCCGCAAACCATCAAACTGGGCAGCGTGCAACCAGTGCCGCGTTCACGATACGAGGCGTACGGGCTCGATTGGCAAAAATCGTACATCACATGGTTCGTACCCGACAACGCGCCGACATCGGTAAAGCGCAATCCGGACGGTTCGGGCGACGTCATCGAATGGCCCGTGAACAAGGACGGTTCGCTGATTGCCGGCAAGTCGCGCCGCTATCAATTGGTAGGCGATACGCCATGGACGAACGTCGACAATTGGACATACGTACTAGGGCTTGATATCGGCCCGGCAACCGGGGCAACGACCAATGCTTGATTCCGCGATTCAAACCGTCATTCAATCGACGCTCATTGCCGGACTGGCTGCGCGCAGCATCGTGGCGAACGTTGCGCAGAACAATCAGCCCCGGCAGTTTGTAGCACCGTCGACGCCTACGATTTTTCACACGTTGGGGCCGCGCAAGCCGTACGGATGGCCGGCGTACAAGGACGTGCAGAATGTGCCGCCTGCTGCCGGCTTTACGACGGTGAAAACACAAGTGCTGCATACGCGGTTTCAAATCGCAGGGTGCGCGCTGAATCCGAGCCCCGCAACACCCAACGCACTGACGTCCGGCGATCTTGCGACCGTCGCGAATAGCATCATGACCGACGAAGCGAATATTGCAGCATTTGTCGCTGCCGGCTTCAACATTTTCCGCATTCAAGACGTTCCGCTGGTGTGGTTTCAAGACTCGAACGGTCAGAATGTTGCATGGGCCGCGTTTGATATCATAGTCACGCACAAAGACGTATTTAACACGTCAACTGGTGGCATCACCGTGTTCAATCCGAACATCAACGTTATTTGATTGGAGCGTTACGCTATGTCGATTCGATTTTCCAAATACATCAACATCACTTCGGTTGTTGGTGCTGCCGCGCAGGTTCCGCAACGGCAATGGTGCGCGCGCGTCATCACGACGAATGCGCTCGTTGGTCCGAATGCTGTTCTGCAATTCAACAATTCGGCCGACGTCGGCAACTTCTTCGGTACGACGTCCGAAGAATATCAGCGCGCCGTGAACTACTTCGACTATGAGTCGCCGCTTGGCGTTGCGCCGCTCGCGATTCAGTTTGCGCGCTTCGTTGCTGCGAATCAGCCGGCAACGATTATCGGCGAAGCGCAAGTCGCAACGCTGGCAGCACTGACCGCAATCACGGCGGGGCTGCTGTCGCTGAAATTCGGCGCGACGACTGTCAACCTGACCGGCCTGAACTTCTCCGGTGACGCCACGCTTGCGGCTGTCGCCACGACGTTGCAGACGGCGCTTGTTGCAGCCGCTGCACAAGCGCCCAATGGCGAACTCACGGCATCCACTGTGACGTGGAACGCGACGGCGCAGGCGTTCGATTTCAGCGCCAATCCGACCGTCACGGCATCCGAAACGTTCAGCGTTGTTGCACCGGCTGGCGTGACGCCCGCAACCGACGTTGCCGCCGCGCTCGGCTGGTATCAATCGCAAGGCGCGCTGAACAATGACGCATCGCTGCTTGAAACGCGCGTCGCCGGCTACAACCGTGTGTACAACCTGAACAACAACTTCGGCGAATTCTGCTACACCGACGCAAGCTCGCTGACGATGAGTGATGCCGTCGCGGTGGCGCAGGCAAACGCTGCGTTGAACGTCATGGCGATTTTCCGCGTGTACGTCACGCCGCTGACCTATTCGACGTGGAGCGCGGCGCTCATCGGTATCGCTGGCGTCGGGCTGGAATACGAAAACACGAACATTTCGGGCGCGCGCCAGTACATCGAAATGTTGCCGATGGCGATTCACGCTGCCATCAACTTCAACGCTGTCAATGGCGCTGTCGGCTTCATGTACAAGCAAAACAGTGTGTACAACGTCAGCGTGAACGACAACCCCGGTACGGTGACTTCCGACACGCTCGATGCGGTGCGCGTGAACTACTACGGGCAGACGCAATCGGCCGGCAACAAGATCAGCTTCTATCAGCGCGGCGTGTTGTGCGGCGGTGCTACTGCGCCGGTCGATAGCACCGTGTTTGCGAACGAAATGTGGTTCAAAGACATGTGCGGCGCGAACCTCATGAATCTGCAACTGTCGGTTGGGCAGATCCCGGCAAACAGTCGCGGTCAGGTGATGTGCGATAACGTGCTGCAAGGTCAGAAGGCGACGCGCAACACGCCGGCAAGCGGCATTGAACTTGCGGTGTTGAACGGCACCATCAGCGCGAATTCGTCGCTGACGCTGACGCAGCAGATTTACATCACGCAGCAGACCAACGATCCGACCGCGTGGCAACAGGTGCAGACGCTCGGCTACTGGAAGGGCTCGACGATCACGAGCGCTGTCAACAACGGCGTGACGACGTACACCTACAACTACACGATCATCTACCGCAAGGACGATGTCATCAAGGCGATCGTGGGTTCCCACCAACTGATCTAACAACACATGCGCGGTTCGCCGCGCATTTTGAAACCGTTACAAACTTTGGAGTAATAAACCATGAATGGTGAAATTGGTGGTTTTGGCGCAATCGTATCGTTGGTTGGCAGCACCACGTACCCGGCCGGCATCATCATCGAGCAATTCGCGGACGACGCCGACCCGCTCGATTTTCCGGATGTGCAAATCGCTGAGGTTGCAATGGGTCTGAATGGCGATCTGCTCACGTGGTCGAAGGCGGTCCCGCTGCCGCTTACGCTGTCTGTCGTTCCGGAATCGAACGACGACAACAATCTTGCCGTCGCGCTCGCAGCCAATCGCGTCGGCAAGAACAAGCAATCGGCACAAGACGTGTGGACGCTTACGGCAAAGTATCCGTCCGGCATCGTCGTCACGATGACCGGCGGCAAGATGACCAACGGCAGCGTCAGCAACAGCATTTCCAGCGCGGGCCGCATGAAGTCGAAGCAGTACAAATTCGCATTCGAAAACATCATCGTCGCGCGCATCGGGCAGTAAGCGCAAAGCGTCAAATGCGATAATAGAAGGGCCGCACTACGCGGCCCTTTTCATTAGCGGAGAAAAACCCATCATGTTGGAACCCAAAGACTTCGACGACGGCCCCAAAGCGCGCGGCGGTGGCGTGTTCGTACTGTCGAAATTTCCGGCGACGGTCGGCCGGGAAATCATCTTGCAATACCCGACAAGCGCGCTGCCGAAAATTGGCGACTACAGCACCAATGAAGCGCTCATGCTCAAAATCATGTCGTATGTAGGCGTGCGACTGGAGGGACGTGACGAGCCGCAAATGCTGACCGTAATGGCGCTTGTCGATAACCACGTGGCATCGACGGAAGATCTGTTGCGACTGGAATGGGCGATGATGAATTACAACTTCGCTTTTTTCGGCAACGGCAAGATGTCCGGTTTCCTCGAACTCGCGACGCGACAACTCGTCAACTTGTTGCAAAAAACGTTGACGGACTTGTCGCCTGTATTACAGACGAGCAAGGACGGGGCGGCGCAACCCTAAATGAACTGCGCACCATATACACGCTTGAAGATGCGTTGAACATGTTCGAGGTGATCATGGTGCGTAGGTCTAACGAATATCTTGCCAATCAGGAAGCTGAACGCAAATCGCAGCGTCAGCAACGATAACGGAGTACCCGAACCGTGAACATTCTCGACACGTTCTTTTTCATGTTTGAAGCCGATACCAGCGGCGTCAAGAAAGGCACCGACGAAGGCGAAGCATCGGCCAAGAAGCTGAAAAAAGCAATTGACGATGTCGATCTGTCTGCCGACAAGCTGGCTGCGAACTTCGTGAACATGGCGAAAAACGCGGCTGGCGCATTGGCCGGCGTGCTGGCACTTGGTGCAATCAAAGTGCTGGTCAACGATACGGCTGCGCACACGGCTGCTGTTGCGATGCAGGCGCGTGCAATCGATATGTCGGCAACGCAACTGTCAGCGTATCAATCAATCATCATTTCGATGGGCGGCACGGCAGATCAGGCCGTTACTACGCTTGGCAAATTGCGCGATGGCTTTGTCGAAGTGGCACGGTTCGGGACTGTTGGGGTCAGCCCCATGACGATGGCGTTTCAGTCGTTGGGTGCATCTGCGCAGACGATGCGCGATGCTATCAAAGACCCGACGATTGCGCTGTCTGCAATCGCGGACAATTTCAGCAAACTGAACCACACGCAGCAGATTTTCCTTGGTCAGAAGCTTGGACTCGATCAAGGCACGATTATGCTGTTGGCGCAGGGGCGCCGATCGTTTGACGAACTCATCGCGAAGCAACGCGAATTGCACGCGGTGACACAGGAGCAAGCCGACGCATCGATGCGTTACACCCTTGCGCAAAAGGAACTCGGCCTGACGTTCGAGGCGGTCAAGCGCAGCATCGCGCAAGAACTGTTGCCCGCCTTCACGTGGGTTGTGCAGGGGCTCGACAAAATGATCACGTGGCTGCGCGAGCATAAAGCCGTTGCGATCGCAACGTTCGCCGCTATTGGTGCTGTTGTTGCTACCCTGCTCGTGCCGCCGCTCATCACTGCCGCCGGTGCGCTTTGGGCGATCATCGCACCGGCACTTCTTGCCGCAGCACCGTTCATCGCGCTCGGGCTTGCTATCGGGCTTGTTGCTGACGACATCGAGAAATTCGTACACGGTCAAAAGTCAGTAATCGGCGTGATTGTCGAAACCGTTAATACGTTTCTTGACAAGCATCCGCTGATTGGTCAGACGGCACGCGCGGTATCTGAAATCGTGCAAATGTCAGTAAAACTGATCGTCGACGCATTCCGATGGTTGGGTAGCGTCATTGCCGGAGAGCTTATCCGCGAATGGGATCAGTTTAAGAATTTCGTCATCAAAGCTATCGACGCAATCTTAGAAAAGTTTCCGGGAATCCCGAAAGCGTTCAAGATCGCGTCGGACGGTTGGAAAGTTGGCGTCGATGCGATGACGCAAGCATTTGAATTTCTTTCGCGCGTCATCCAAAAAGTATGGGACTTGATTGCAAAGGCGCCTACCAAGGTGCTGAACTGGATCGGAAACGGGCTCGCGCGATTGACGGGTGGGCATTACGACAACATCGATCCGGACGCAAAGCCGCGTGACCCGCAACAGCAACAACAGCAAGCCGCTGCTGTTGTGCGCGCCGGCAAGTCGTCGGCAACCGGGCGCGAAATCGCAAGTAAGCTGATGGCAATGGGTTGGTCGCCCGAGCAAGCGGCGGGCATCGCCGGGAATGCGATGCGTGAATCTGGTGGCAACCCGAACGCTGAGAACTCAATCGGGATGTACGGTCTGTTCCAATGGGATACGAAGCGTCGGGCCAACTTCGCGAAATGGGCAGGGCATGACATTCGCGGCTCGACGCTCGACGAGCAATTGGCATTCTTCAACTACGAAGTGACGAAGGGCACCGAACAAGCGGCCGGAGCACGCATTCGCGCAACGCAGACGCCCGAAGCGGCAGCGCTTGCCACTGCGAAGCATTACGAGCGGTACGGGGATCATCCGGCCGAAGATGCAAAGCGAGTCGCGGCCGCGCAGGCGATCGCAATCGGCCAAAAGCAAATCGTCGCTGCGGATAGTGCGCCGCTCGCGCAGCCGGGTAGCGTGAGCACCACAACGAACGTCGGCGGTTCGCGCTCGTCTCAAATTAGCGTAGGGGATATTCACGTCCACGACGCTGGTAGTCCGAAAGCAACGGCGCAGGCGGTCAAGGATGCGCTGATGCACCACATCAACAACGCTATCGATCAGCACGACGACGGCATCGCGGGGTAATCATGGGCGGTTTTACTGACATTGCGCGAACGGTAGGAAACGTACAAGGCATTATCGGCACGGCAACGAACTTCGTACAAAGCGTGCTGTCTCTGTTCGGCGTCGACGTGGTTGGCGTCTATGACAACGACACGTTCGAGCAACTGTTTAGCACGGCGCGACCGATCAAAGCGAACATCAATCGATCGGCGAAGATCATGGAGCATCCGATCGAAACAGGCTCGATCGTGCAAGACTTCATGATTCTGCTGCCGGTTGAAATCGAGCTGTCTATGGTGCTGGCAAGCGATGGTGAGTATCAAGCGGTGTATCAGCAACTGTACAGTTACTTTGCGACTGGCACGCCGGTATCGATTCAGACTAAGGCAGACGTGTTTTCAAACATGCTGATCCAAGCGATGCCGCATGAAGAATCGGCCGACATGTTTGATGCAATTCCGCTCGCGTTGAAACTGCGGCAGATTCAACAGGTGTTGGTGCAGTATCAGTCGCTGACGCAGCCCGATGTAACGAACACCGAAGATCAAAGCACCGTCAACACCGGTTCGCAACAGCCGAAAGAATCGGCGCTTTACCAGATCGGTAGCTTTCTTAGGGGGATTTTCTAATGATGCCGATTACCTTGCAGGCGATCCCGAATCAGCGAACGCAATTCGTCGCCGATGGTCAGCAATACGACATTCGCATCCGGTTCGACGGCAACGACATGATGTTCATGGACGTAACTGTCAATGGCGATGTCGTTGCCGTGTCGTGTCCGTGCATTGCCGGCCAGATGACTATTCCATATCAGTACCTCGAAGGCGACGGCGGGAACTTCATCTGGCAAACCGCAAGCGGCGGCAATCCGAACTATCAAAATTTCGGCGGCAGTGATGTGTTGCTGTACGCGAGCGCGGCAGAAATGGCGCAGGCCCGCGCGCAGAATAAAGCGAACGCCACTTCGATCACGTTGGCACCGACGCAGGCGGCATGATGTTTGACGACCGTATCGTAAAGTTGATCTTCACTTACGGCGACGAGATTGTGACGATCGATACGTCGCTGGATCCGAAAAATCCACCGTTCATCGTCGCGAACGGCAGCAAGTTCGTCGATGTGACGCAGAACGAATGCAGCGTGCAAATCGGCAACTTGTCGCGCACGCTGCGCAATTCGCTGGCAACGAACTTAACGCCGTTCGACTACAACCAAGCGCGCAAGTCCATGCAAGTTTGGGCCGGCCGCGTCAGTACCGGCATGTTCTTGCGGTATCAAGGCGATATCGTCAGCGCTACGCCGACGCAACCACCCGACATCATCATGAACATCCGATCGCGCACGATGCAGTTTTACAAGAACGATCTTGTTGCGCAATCGTATTCGGTGACGGCGCCCCTGTCGCAGATCAGCAAGGACATTGCGCAACGGTTGGGGCTTAATCTGCAATTCGAAGCGACCGACCGCAATATCGGCAACTACGCGTTCACCGGCAGCGCGACTGGTCAGGTTCAGCGATTGCAGACGCTTGGCGCGATCGATGCGTATGTCGACGACAACACGCTTGTATGCAAGAACAAAGGCGAGCCGCTCGGCAACAGCGTATTCAATATATCGCCTGAAAGCGGTCTGATTGGTCAGGTTGAACTGACTGAATACGGTATTCGCGTCAAGTGCTTGCTTTCGCCGGGCGTTAAGCTTGGCGGCACGCTTCGACTCGACAGCGTACAGAATCCGTCATTGAACGGTGATTACACGATCTACCGCACTGGCTTTGAAATCGCGACGCGCGACGCGGCGTTCTACGACGTCATTGAAGCCACGCGGTATCCGCAAATGTTCTGGTCACAGAGTCTCCCGCAATGAGCGAACAAAACCTACCATCGATTCCGTCAAAGCCCCCATCAATAGACGGCAATTTGGGCGCGGCCATCGCCTTCATCATTCAGAAGTCGTTACAGCGCGTCGACGGGCAATTACCGGCGCGCGTCATCAGCTACAACCGCGCGTCGAACCGCGCGACGGTACAGCCGCTGATCAGTATCATCGGCACGAATGGTCAGCGTCTCGGGCGCGCGCCGATTGCGGCCGCTCCGGTGCTTGCGCTTGGCGGCGGTAACTTCTTCATCAACTTCCCATTGGGTCCGGGTGATTTGGGATGGATCGAAGCGAGCGACCGCGATATTTCGCTGTTCCTGCAAAACGCGCAAGAGTCGTCGCCAAACGACGGTCGGCTGCATTCGTTTGAATCCGGTCGTTTCGTGCCTGACGCATTCGACAATTTCACGTACACGCTTGACGCTGGCGCGATGGTAATCAGCAGCCTTGACGGCGCGACTCGCATCGTCATGTCGCCGGGTAAAATTAACCTCATCGCGGCTGATGTGCAGATAAACAGCACGACTGCGGAAATCAACGCGCAGTCGTCCGTGACGATCAACACCGGCTCGTTCAACATCAACGCTACTGGGTTCGGAACGCAAGTTACCGGCGCGGTGACGCTGCCGCTCAATACATCGATCAACGGCCGCATGTTCATGGGCCATCAACATACCGACCCACAAGGCGGTAACACTGGTGGGGTTATCTAACATGACGCTTGTTTTTGCAGAGAATACGAACCGCGACACGTACATTGATCCGACGACGGGCGATCAGGCTATCGTGACTGGTGCGGCGGCGGTTGGCCTGTTGTGCAAATCGCGGATCGAAGCGCAGCGCGGCGAAATGAAATACGCCGCGACAAAGGGATTGCCCGCAAAGGCAACTGCGTTCGATACGTTCAACCCGCAACAGTTTGAGGCAGCGGCACGGACCATCATTTCCGGAACGCCGGGCGTCACTGCGATTCAATCATTCAGCATGTACAAGGATGGGAACACGCTGAACTACTCGGCAACCATCATCACGATTCACGGGCTCATCACTATCACCGGGACGGCTGCGCAATGAATTACGCCTATGACTACATCATCGAAACCGGCGTCATCGTGCCGGATACATCCGACGTGCTCGACGACGTTCAATCGGAATGGTCGGCCGCGTTCGGTCAGGAAGTGAGTGCCGATCCGAGCACATACACCGGCACGCAGATTGTCGGCGAAGTGACGGCGCGCACGTCCGTTGTGAATGCGAATGCGAAGGTTGCGAACCAGATCAACCCGAATCAAGCCGGCGGGTTGTTTCTCGACGCACTTTGTGCGCTGTTGGGTCTGACGCGCTCGCCCGCAACGCCCACGCAAGTGACGAATGTGAAGATGACCGGCATAATCAACACCAATATTCCGGCCGGCACGCGCGCATCGTTAGGACAAGGTGGTGCGGTGTTCACGTTGTTGACCGGCGTCACGCTCGCAAACGATGGCTCGGGCGGCGGCGTTGCATACGGAACGTTTGTCAGCGTTGTGGCCGGCCCGATCGCAGCGTCGAGTGGCGCACTCAATTGGCCCGTTGATTCGGTGTTGGGTTGGGAAACCGTTACGAACAATCAATCCGGTACCCCGGCGAGCGTGACAACGTTGGGCACCGATCAGCAATCTGATGCGTCGCTGCGCGCATTGCGCAACAACACGTTGGCGCTGCAGGGCATTAGCACGCGTCAGGCTCAGATTTCGAATCTGTACAACATTCGCGATGCGAACAATAACTTGCTCGTGACGTCGGTCGCGTTTCTCGAAAACGTATCGAATACGACGCAGGTTATCAATGGTGTCACGCTCGTGGCACATAGCATTTGGGCATGCGTCGATGGTGAAGCGAGCGCGCAGCAGATCGGCCTTGTGCTGCTGAAAAACAAGACGGATGGCGCCGGCTGGAACGGTGCGACGTCCGTCAACGTCGTTGACCCCGCAAGCGGTCAGACGTACGCAGTGCTGTATGACGTGCCGACGTACGTTTTTATCTACGGCGCGATGACCATCAAGCAGGGCACATACACCGGCAACTTGCAAGCCGATGCTGCGCAAGCCGTTGCCGACTACTTCGTCGGAAAGATTGACGGATTCGCGGCTGTCGGCATCGGTCAAAACGTCAGCCCGTTTGAAATCGCCGCTGCGGTCGTTGCGAAGTGCCCGGGCTGTATCGTGATGGGGTGCAACATCGGAACTGCGCCCGGCTCGCTTAATCCGGCCGATGTGGTCATCGGTCAGAAGCAACGCGCGCAGACCAACAATACGGCTTTCACAATCACGGTGACAACCTAATGAGCACGAGCATCGAAGATTTCGATTTCAGCGTCGACGTGTTGTCGGCGCTGTTGTGGCGTCAAAACGAAGCCACAACCCTGCAATCGATTTTGCAGGGTAAGCAGGATTGGTATCAGCGGAATCACGAGCAATTTTGGACGGACTGGTGTACTAACGTTTTCAATCTGAACACCGCAAACGAATTCGGTCTGTCCGTGTGGGCGCAAATTCTCGGCGTGCCGTTGCAACTGATCGTGCCGCCGAATACCGGGCCGCAATTTGGCTTTGACTTTCCGGAGTTGCTGACAGACCGTGCCGATACCGGTCATACGTGGGTTGCGACCGGCTCGACGTTGACGACGGGTCAAATCGATCCGAACGGCGGCACCAAGGCCGTAAAGATCGCGTTGGGTGGCAGTTCCAGCAAAGTGACGATGGCGCCGATTGCGTCAGGCATTCCGGCCGGCCCGGTCACGCTGTCGTTTCAGGCTAAGTTGATTTCCGGCACGCAGGGCACGATTGCGAGCGACGTCAACGGAACAACGCTTGGCAACTGGCCGGCACTGAGCACGTCGGCATGGACTACTGTCACGCTCAACGGCACGCTGGCATCGTTGCAACATGCGTTCAATCTGGTCAGCACGACGGCGAGCGGCGCAACCGTTACTGTGTTCAATCCGAGACTTGTCGCCAACACCGCGATTAGTAACGGTCGGATGAATTTCAATAACGGCAATTTCGGCGTGTCGCAAGCCGGCGTAGGTCTGACACTGGATCAGAAGCGAATCCTGCTTAAGTTGCAGTATTACAAATTGATCAGTCGTTGCACCGTACCTGAAATCAACGAGCGCATTAAGGCGATTCTAGGTCAGTACGGCAATGTGTACGTGCTCGATGGCAACAACATGGAGTACATCACCTACGTATTCGGGTTCACGCCGAACAGTGCCTTACAATTCATTCTGGAAAACTTTGACGTATTGCCACGTCCGGCGGGCGTGGGGGTTCGATATGTCGTTTCTACGCGTCCGGCGTTTGGGTTCGGTGGTTTCAATCAGAACTTCAACAACGGCACTTTTTGGGCGGAAAACTAATGAACCAACACTACTTCGATGTGCCGTTTGCATTCGGCGGGGACGTTACCGCGATTCCCGATCCGTTGCAAACGGGCGGCACGGTGTCATTCACCGAAGGCTGGAACTACAACTATCAGCGAAATCTGGCGACCGACCCGGCGGCGCTGCCGATCGATCGATCGACGATGAACTGGCTGTTGCTGCAAGTGACGCAGGCAATTCAAGCCCTGCAACAACAAGGCACGCCGGAATTCATCCTTGCGTCGCAAAACGGCGGCGTCGCGTACTCGTATGGCAAGGGTGCAGTCGTGTTGTGGTCGTCAAGCGGTACCGCGCCGTTCACTAAGTACGTTTCGTTGACGGCAAGCAACGCGAATACGCCGTCCGCATCGGATCCGCTCGGCACGACGACCGGTTGGCAAGTCGTCTGCGATCCGATCGCGACCAGTGCGCAAGCAGCGGCCGGCACCGATAACGCAAGCATCATGACGCCGCTGCTCGTCGCGCAACAGACCGCGTTGCGTGCCCTGCTTGCTGGCAATGGTTCTCAGGTGTTCAACGTCGGCCCGGCAACGGCTGCAACGCACGCGCCCGAAGCGTCGCAAGTGCAAGCCGCTGCGTTCAACTACGCAGGCGCGGCGGGCGGCACTGCAAACGCACTCACCGCGACGCTGACGCCGGCCCCTGCGTCCCTGACGGATGATCTCGTCGTGTGCGTGCGCGTGGCTGCAAACAACACGGGCGCGACGACTCTGAACCTGAACGGGCTTGGCGTCAAAACCGTAGTCGGTGCGGCACACAGCGCACTGCAAGGCGGCGAACTCATTGCCGGTGGCTTCGCGACATTCGCGTATTCAACGAACCTTGGTAACTTCGTGTTGCTTTATACGACGGGCGGCGCCGAACAAGTCGCCAACGCGACGCAATCGCAACATGCCGTTGCGATGGGTCAATTGTTTGCCGGTGCCGGCGCCGCGTCGCTGAAAGGCATTTCGCGCAATACGACGTCCGGTTCGCTCGTCGTGCCCAACGGCGTAACAACGATGTACGTTTCTGGTGTTGCGCCGGGCGGCGGCGGGTGCCGGTGCGGGTGGTGGTTCAACCAACTTTGCAGGTTCGGGCGGCGGTTCGGGCGGCGCCGGACAAAGTGTCATTCGTCAAGCATTTACGGTTGTTCCGGGCCAAACGATCACATGGACAATCGGATCAGCGGGAACGGGCGGTACTGGAAACGCTGGCGGCGGCACGGCAGGGACGAGCGGCGGCAACATCGTAATTAGTGGCGGCATTACTTTGACGCTCACGGGTGGTTCGGTTGGCACGAACGGTATTAACGGCAACCTTTCCGGCGGTGGCAATCTTGCCGGCGGTGGCTATGGTGCAGGTTTCCCGAACGGCTCTTTCGGCAGCGACGTGACGTTGAACAACGCTAGCGGTAACGGCGGAGTCGGTGCAAGTAGCCCGTTTGGCGGCGGTGGCGGCAGCGGTCGTGCGGCGCAAGGTGCTAACGGCACCCCCGGTCAGAACGCATATGGATTCGGCGGCGGTGGCGGTGGCGGTGGCGGCATCTACGGGGGCACGGGCTCTTACGTTGGTGGCAATGGCGGCAATGCCGGGGCGGGCCTGCTGATATTCGAGTGGTAATAACAAGGATAACTATCATGACCAACGAAACATTCGCAGCAAGTGCCGTCAAAGTAACGGCAGTTAATACGGGGGCAGCAATCAGCATGATTCACGATTCGGGGAGTATCAGCACGGTTGCCGGCGTACTTGCTGCAACCTATTCTGTTATCCAGATCGTCAAGGCGTTGCCGTGGATGACCGACTACGCAATAGCGGTCTGGTCCGGCATCCGTGGCGATTGGTCGCACTGGCGCAGCATTGCCAGAAAGGAAGAAAAGGGTAATGTCGACACTCAGTAAAAAGGTGCTCGCGTTGGTTGCGGCCGGCGCGTCAGCACTCACAATTGCATCGCAGTTCCTGCACGAAAAGGAAGGTGACGATAGGCTCGTTGCGTATCAAGACGGGTCCGGCATTTGGACTGCATGCGAGGGCGTCACAAAGGGGGTGAAGAAGGGCGACCGATTCACCCCCGAGCAATGCACGAGGATGAATGCTGACGCGCTGAACGAAGCGTCCGCAGAAGTCGACAAAATCGTGAAAGTGCCGCTCAGTGAACCGGAACGCGCAGCCGTGATTTCATTCTGCGCGTACAACATCGGGCCGGGAAAGTGCGCAAAAAGCACTTTCCTTTCGCAACTTAACGCAGGCAATCGCGCCGCAGCGTGCGAGCAAATCAAACGTTGGATTTTCGACGGTGGGCGCGATTGCCGCATTCGGGGGAATAACTGCTATGGGCAGGTAATCCGCCGTCAACAGGAATCCGAACTATGCCGACTGAATTAGAAACATGCACGATTGCCGCGCTCGTCGGCATGCTGTTGGGCGGTAGCGTGACATACGCTATCACTCACAAAATCGACGGTGCGGCACTCGCTCAGGAACAGAAAGCGCATTCCGACGATATCAGTCGAATCAATGCGACGGCGGCGCAACAACTGGCAGACGCAATTGCCAAGCGTCAAGTCGCAGAAGGCAAGGTTGTCACCATTCAACAGCAGTACGAACAGGAGATTGCAAATCATGCGAAGGACGCATTGGATTTTCGCGCTCGCTTGCTTGCTGGCACTCAGCGCGTGCGGGTCCGCACCGTCGCGGGTAGTTGTGCCGGCGCCGCAAGTCAAAGCACCAGCACCGCCCCCGGAACTGATGACACCGCCAGCTACGCAGACATTGCACCAGCAGTTGCAGCAGGCGTTTACGCTGTAGCGGATCAGGGCGACGCTGAAATCATCAAGTTGCGTCGGTTGCAGGAATACATAAAAGGCTTGCAAGACGATGGATACATCAACAAATAGTTTCGTCACACTTTCGGATGCGCTCGCCGCCGTGTATGCGCATCCGTTGTGTCAGTCGTTTCAAGAGACTCCGACGCAATACGTTGTGTTCTACCCGTCGACGTACAAGATTCCGGGCGGTGTGACGGTGCAACGCGGGCTCGACGATCTGGCAGCTATGACGCTGCTGTATCAGCGGCTTGATGACTTTTGGAACGCGCAGCGACTACAGGTCGCGAAGCAATAGAAAAAGGCCCGCTCGATGCGGGCCTTTCTGTTTAATGCAGGTAGGTAACGCAAACAATTGCAGCGTGCATGTCGTCGTGCCTGTCCGGCATGTCGTTGAATACGGCAACCGTCGCGCCGGTCGGGTTGCCGTTGGTTGCACATTTCTGACTTGTCCAACGCGCCTCATCGTTCGTCTGTTGAAAAACCACCGTATAGAGCGTCATCGTTCGATCCTCATCGTTGCTAACAGCTTGCGGGCGTGCTCGACGTAGTATTCGTAATCGATCCAATCGGGAAACTCGTCAGGCATGCGCATCAACGGCCATGCGCCGGTACTGTCTGCCACCATGTTGCCATTGGTCTTGTAGTGGATTGCGCCGCGATAGTCACGCCGGTACGCCCAACGTACCACCTTGCCAAGCAGTTCATATGATCCGGGTGTGTCCTGCTCGAATTGCTCGTGCTCAGTGCCCTCATAGAGTCGGCGAATCGCACCACCCTTCACGGTGCGAACCGACACGAACTTGCGGATGTCGCGGCATCTGTAGATCGTTTCGTCGATCGGCGTACCATCCTTAATGAGTGCAATTACCGCATCGGCGCAAATCTCGCGATGTGGCGCTTTTGACGATGAAGGGCCGCTACCAACGTCCGGCGCCGTGAAAATTCCTTTGCGCTTCACTTCGCCGTCATCAGTGATTGCGAAATAGTTATTCACGTCACGGAAATAGATGCCGCGATACACGGCATGCTCTAATTCCATTTCGGTCAGCGCTTCCCATTCCCTCATGATGCGGTCGCGAATTGGCATTAACGGAACCGGGCACCGCGTCACGATACCGTCAGTGTTGGCAGATACGACGCTGACGCCAGCTAGTTCAAGCGATTCAATCAACATCAGCAAATACAACTGTCCAGTGATGGTGATTTGCATAAGCAGTTCAGGCGCATATGCCATGCTGTACTTGCTGCCGAGTTTGCCGAACCAACCGTTAAGCACAATCTTTTTGCTGTTGCCTTCACGCTTGCGTTTCGCGCGCTTGGCTGCCATCCGCTCGTCATATATTCGACGGTAAATGACAAGCTGTTCGGGGCCGCATTGTTCGGGGAACAAACCAAGTGTGATGTAGATTTTCGGATAGTATGAACCCACGTCACTGTCACAAATAACATCCGTCGCGCTCGTCTCGTACCAAACGCCGGATTCCTGAGAGTGCAAACCACCGGCCCCGAACTTATAGACGCTCGTGCCGATCTTGACGCGGATAGCTTTAACGGCAGCGTGCATCTGGATACCGGTTTTCACCTTAACTTCGTTGCCATCGTCGTCATAGTCCGTCGTTGTACCGTCGCGGATCGTGAACGGTGAGGAGGCAACAATTCGTAGCACTTCCTGCAATTGTTCGGTTTTGAAACTGATATTTCGCGGAACCTGATACGTGAACTGATAACCATCCGGGCGTTGCATCGGTTGCGGCCGGAAACCAAGCCGCGAGCGCGTGATGGCTTCGGCAATCTGCGCATCCGATTTGCTACGGACGTCGATACCGATTTCATCACTGATGTGTTCACGCAGCGGTATCCATTCTTTATCGCATGCGATTTCGTACAGACGCTTCGTCACGGCAAGATCGTTACCGCAATACGTCGACAGCTTAATGCGCTCGATCATGCTGATATCTTGCGACGGATCGATCGGCAAATCTTGGATAGTCGGGCAATGCGCGATACCCGCATATGCCTTCAAGCTGATGCGAACGCCCGGCAACACTTCCATGATGTCGATATGATCCGTGTATTCGGGCATACCAACATTGAACGCGCGATAGAAATCCCACGGTTTCAAACCGCGCGTGATGATCAAATCGTTTGCATCCTTCAATGCTTGGTTGTCGACGCCAGTCAAAGCGAGTGCAAGTATCGGACAGTCATAGTTGCCGCTGTTGAAACCAACAATTGTGTATTGCGCAAGAATTGACAGAATTCCCACGCGATTTAACGGCTGACCCGGAAACATGGCGAATTCAACATGCGAGCCATCCGGCAACAAAAATTTGCACAAGAAGTAGTTGCGGTACGTTTCCAGATCGAAAAACGCTATCGGGCGTTTTGTCATTTGCGACTCCATGAAAAACGCCCGCATGGAGCGGGCGTCATATTACTAACGGTCAGACGTTATGCCAGATAGCCGTGCTGGCGCAGCATCGCGTCGTTCCAGCCGTTGCCGATCGCTTGCGCGTAGCTCGCGAATCCCGCAGCGAGCGCGGCCGGCGTGAGTTGCGGACCTGCGACGGGCGGCGTCGGAGCGACGGGCGGCGTCGGCACTGCCGGTGCTGCTGCTGCTGCTGCCAACAGATAGCCGTGCTGTTGCAGCGCTGCATCGGTCCAACCGCCCGCAATAGCGGCGGCGTACGTCGTGAATCCCGCAGCGAGCGCGGCCGGCGTGAGTTGCGGACCTGCGACGGGCGGCGTCGGAGCGACGGGCGGCGTCGGAGCGACGGGCGGCGTCGGAGCGACGGGCGGCGTCGGAGCGACGGGCGGCGTCGGCACTGCCGGTGCAGTGTTGGCCGGATTCGCACCGGGCACGCAACCAGCCGGCAGCGTGCCCGCCATGACGTTCGCGAACGCATCTGCTGCTTTCGGGCCGCTCACGATGCGCGGGCCGCCGCCGACGAAGCACACCATGTTGCCGTTGACGTACACGCCCGGTGTTTGCGACGGGTTGTTATCCTGCACGGTGCCGTTGATCGCAACGTAATCGCCCGGTAATACGCGCGACTTGTCTTGCAACTGCTGCGCCGGATCCAGACCGACGTTGATATCGAATACTCGCGGCGAAAACGTGCTGGAAAACACAACGATCCAGTGACCGGCCCAACCTTCTTTCTGATTGTTCGGCTTGCCCTGATTGTCGAACCCGTCGCCGTCCTTGATCTTCGTCGCGAACGTCACGCCCGGCGAGAGGCTGGCCTTACCCGTGACCGGATCGACCGGCCCTTGGTAGTACTGCGGGTAGCCCGCACGGCCGGCGTCGTGAATCGTCCGATAGAAGTTGTTGAATTCTTCGTTCGGTTGGCCGTTCGCAAGCACCTTCGGGAACGCCACGCCGAACGACCATTGCGTAGCCGGCTTGCCTGCGTTCGGACCGGTCTTGATGACGCGCGGTTGGCCCTTGCTATCCGTCGTGGAACCTTCCCACACCGAACCGAAAACCATACGACCAACCGGGGACGTGAAGTTGATGGGTTGACCCATTTTGCTAATCCTTTTTCAAGTGTGAAAATGCTTTGACTGCACGATTGCCGTCAAATCGTACTAACTTCAATTCGCCGCGCCGCTGTTGCGTGTACGACTCGACGAATTCCTTTGGTAACACATTTGCTGCCTGTAACGGGGTTACTGCTTTCGCCGGCTTTCGAAGATTCGCGCCGAGCAAATCGCCCATTGCAATCGCTGCCTGCTCGGCTTGCTCATCAATCCAAACCTTGCGACCCTTGCCCGCTTCCATCGCGTAATGCGGAAACTGCTCACCCTTGCGAATCAGATACGCCGCCTGCGCCTGCAAGCCCGTCAACCGCGCTTCGATCATTCGTGCCGCATCTTCCAACCGCAGCATTTCGTAATCGATCGCAGCGACTGGCAGATCGTGCATATCCGGCTCGCCTGACACTTCCAACGCGCGCATGCCGGCTGCATGGCAAACGCTGCATCCAACACGCGCAGCACAATCATCGCACTGCGGGCCGGCGATTGCCGGTGCGTGCTCCCCCATCGCAATTGATGCTGCCATGCGCAACGCGTCTATGTATGGCAATAGATCGCGAAACGCCACCATTTGCTTACGGACGGGCCCGTCTCGGTGATATGCGCGGGGTTGCACGATTACGAACTCGATCATCAATCCTACGTCGTCGCGCCATTCAGGGTAGTTATCAAGAATGGCCGAAGCATAACCAATCAACTGCCAATTCGGAAACACTTCAATGGGTCGATAACCGCCTTTCAGATCAGCGACGATCAAAACGTTGTAGTACTGCGTAGCACCGCAGCAAAACGCATCGGGCGTACCGCCGCAATTCGGATGTATCGACGGTGCCGAAAGCTGCTCTTCGATGTGCCATTTTGCGCCGTACTCTGCCAACGTTTCAACGTAGAATTCAGCACTATCGAACAACTCGTCAGTAATGGTCACACCGTTAGGTGCAACATCGCCGACTTGCGGACGTCTGCCGAACGGATCGTCTAATCGTTCTGCAACCCAATGTATTGCCGTCCCTTCTTCGCGTATCGTGTTGTCGCCAAGCGACTCGACGACGGCCGCTTGTGGTGTGCGCTGCATCGGGACGGATGCAGCGCAGCGAACCCATGACGCAGCCTGCGACAACCGCAATGCGTAGGGGCTCGCTTCGGCCATTACATCGCCCCTTGTGCAACGAGCATGTCGACGACATACGGGAACGCCGCCGTATGCTCGCGCATCAGCACGAGTTGACCGTTGCCGCTAGCATCGGCAAAGCCAATCATCTTGGCAGCGTCCGGCCCGGCTTGCGGCGTGATGCGGCCCGCTTGCTGGTTCGCAACGATCCACTGCATCAACTTCGTGAAGTCTGCCTTTGCCTCATCGATCGTCACGAGCACGGGGGCAGCGGGCGGCGTCGGTGCAACAGGTGCGCCACCAACCGCGCCAGCCGGGGAACCAGACGGCGCTGCCGCAGCGTTTCCCGCGAGCGCGGCGCGCAGTTCAGCCATCACCGCAAGCTTGGTTTCGCCCGACACGTCGAAACGTTGCAGCCACACGCCTGCGTTGTCTTTCAGCTTGGCCGGAACGTGGATGCGCACGTCCCACGGCAGGCCCGTCGCATCCAGATCAGCAACGACAACTGACGGTTGGGTTGCCGCAGCCGTAACAGGTGCGGCCGGCTGCTCGGTACCGTTTCCCGCCGGAACTTCCGGACGCGACATGAACTCCATATAGGCAGCGCTGCGCTTCGCGACGTAGATTCGGAACCATTCGGCCTGAGTATGGGACAGCGTAGCCGGCTTGTTGTTCAGCAGACCGGCAAGCGTGTTGTCGTCGATCTGCTGCGGGCCGGCGACGCGCAACGCTTCGGTGTGCGCGTAGGCCAGTGCTGCGGCTTTCTTGGCGATCGGATCAGCGGAAACAGCAACGCTGGTATTGCTTGCGATCGCTGCGGGATTCACGGCGTATGCTACGACAGTTGCGCCGACGTTTTCCGGATACTTCGCCCGCAGTTCCAGTTCGATCGCCTTAACCATGTTCTTGTCGGCGCCCTTCTTGGTGCGCCATTCGCCGGACGGCGATTTTGTCTTGTTGCCGCTGTGGATGCGCTCGTCCCACGGCAGGCCGGTCGAATCAAACTCGGCGACGGCAGGGCTCGTCGCGGGGACATTCGCCGTATGGGCAGCCGCGCCATGGTCGGGCGCTACAGGGGCCGACGTGGCGGGCGGCAACGTTGCTGAAATATCCGTCGGCACCACGGGGGCAATCGTTGACGTTGCGACATCCGCAGAAGGCGCTGCATGTGCCGATGTCGCCGGGACGTTTCCCGCTGCACCGTTCAGCAGCGCGCCGAACGCGATTGCCGGATTCGTTTCGACGCCTGTCGACGGATCGTAGAGGGCGGATGCGGTATTCTCGACGGCTTGCTTAATGTGCGCCGGAACTTCCGGAGCGGCGCCGTTGATGCTGACGGATGCGCCGAAATGTGCAGCAACGGTCGTGATGGCGTCGTGGGCGCTGATGGAGAAGGGGAACGAAAAGGTAAGGGTCGGTTGCATCGTGTTTCCTTTGGTTGTTGATGGGGTGCCACTGAATCGGTATCATACACCGATAGTAACGGTTTGCAACTACGGAGTGAAAATTGTCCAACCTTCGCGGATTTCAACAAAAACTTGATAGCGACGTTGACGGTGCATATCTAGGCGGTGCGCGCGCAGTGATGATGCAACTATCGACCGGTGGCGGTAAGACCGTCATCATGGGGCATCAGGCGAAGAAGCATATCAACAATCCTTGGAACCATCAGTTCCCGGCCGGTTGCAGCATTGCGCACCGGGGCGAACTGATCGGCCAAATGTCGCAACAGCTTGCTCGTGAGAACGTACCGCACGGGCTGATCGCATCGGAAAAAGTCATCCGCACGATTGTTGCCGCACACGTCGAAGAATTCGGACGCACATTCTACAACGCGCGCTCACCGTGGCGCGTGGCGTCAGTCGACACCATCACCAAGCGTCAACTAGGCGATTGGCCGGCAACGGTGGGCATGGTGCATATCGATGAAGCGCACCACGTGTTGCGCGAAAACAAGTGGGGAAAGGCAGCGGCGCTATTTGAGAATGCGCGCTTCTTGCTGCCAACCGCAACACCCGTTCGTGCCGATAAGAAGGGGTTAGGCAGTCATGCGCACGGCATCGCCGATGTGCTCGTAGAAGGTCCGCCGATGCGTTGGCTGATCGACAATGCGTATCTGACCGACTACAAGGTGTACTGTATCAAGCCGGACGATTTGCAAACGGATGGGATCGGCGTTAATGCAAACGGCGAATTCAATCAGGACCAAGCGCGCGAAGCGGTGCACCGCTCCAAGAAGCTAGTTGGCAGCGTAGTCGATACTTACATCAAATACGCGTACGGCAAGCTTGGCGTTACGTTCGCGCAGGACATCGAAGAAGCCCGCAAGATCACCGAAGAATTCAACCGCAAGGGTGTGCCGGCCGCGATGCTGACCGGCGAAGACACCGAAGAACACCGACGCGCGACGATCCGCAAATTCCGCAACCGTGAGTTGTGGCAGCTAGTCAACGTCGATCTGTTCGGCGAAGGTTTCGATTTGCCGGCAATCGAATGCGTCAGCTTCGCGCGAATGACTGCATCGTTTTCCTTGTACGCGCAGATGTGGGGCCGCGCGCTTCGCTTGATGATTTCGCAAATACTTGCTGGCGCGTGGGATACCTATAGCGTTGCGCAACGATTCGAATTCATCAGGGCGAGCGGTAAGCCGTTTGCCTATATCTTCGATCATGTCGGCAACTTCTACTTTCATAAGGGGCCGCCCGACAAGTCGCGCCTGTGGACGCTTGACGCAGGCACCAAACGCAAGTCGGCAACAGATGACGGCATCCCCATGCGCGTCTGTCTTAACGTTGATTGCGCGCTGCCATATGAGCGTGTGTATTCGTGCTGCCCGTACTGCGGCACCGACGCACCGCCGCCGGCTGAACGCGGCGGACCCGCGCAAGTGGACGGCGACTTGACGCTGATCGACCCGGCATTGCTCGCGCAATATCGCGGCGAAATCAACAAGATCGATGGTCCCGCACCGACAGTGCTGGGCGTCGCATATCTTGCCGTCATCAAGACGCACAACATCAGGCAAGCGGCGCAGTTCCGCTTGCGCAGTGCGATGTCGTATTGGTACGCGCAAGTGTGCCGTGAAGATGATGCACGCGTGCATCATCGGCGCTTCTGGTTCACGTTTGGTATCGACAGCATGCATGCAATGACGCTCGGACAACCCGAAGCGGAAACACTACACGCGCGCATCATTGTGGACCTAACGAATCGCGGTATCATAGTGCCGTCTGACCTGAATGTTACTAACGAAATGGAGCAAGTATGAACACTGTCGGCAAAGATGATGTCATCCGCCACTTGAAGCAGATACGCGCGACGCTCACACACGCGCTGACGCAGCCGGACATCAGCGTTACGCGCTTCAATGCGATCCGCGAACAACTGCTGCCGCTCGACGAGGAACTGCGCAAGCTTGGCATTGATCCGGAGCCGACGCCGCAGATGGGCCACGCGTACGTAAAGCTGACGCGGTATCAACAACGTCGGCGCGCTCGGGCCAGCAAATTTCCATCGTACGAACAACGCCTGCGCGAGAAGCGCGCGCAGAAATGGCTTGACGCGCAAGGCGCCGACGATGAAAACAATTGACGAATGGGCGCATCGGTGGGGCATCCCGGCGCAGGCAATGGACGAACTTAAGGCGGTCATGGGCGTTGCGGCACTTAGCGTCATGAGCGTGCCAGATAGCGGTACGGCGCCCGGCAGTGAAGGGCGTCAACAGTCGCTCGTACGACTCGAAGCCGCGAAGCTCGGCATTCACTTGTTCCGCAACAACAGCGGCGCATTTAAAGACGAGTCCGGGCGCCTGATCCGCTACGGACTCGCGAATGAATCAAAGCAGGTCAACGAGGTTTTGAAGTCGCCCGACCTGATCGGATGGCGTAAGCGGCTCATCACGCCCGACATGGTGGGGACGATCATCGGCCAATGCACCATGCGCGAAATGAAGTACGAGGGTTGGACGTTCAATCCGAACGACCCGCACGAGCAGGCGCAGTTCAATTTTTTGAAGTTGGGGATTGCTGACGGTTGCGATGCAGCCTTTGCAACCGGCCCCGGAACGTTGTAACATTCACACCACCAATCGAAACTAACGGAGAATTTCCATAATGGCTCAAGAACGCATGACTGCCGAAGCGCGAACCGCGCAACTGATCGCGGCCGGCTACAAGATCGCGAAAGCGAAAGGCATCGCCAAGGTAACGCGCGCCGCCGTGGCTCGTGAGACGAAGGTGTCGGACGGCCTGCTGAACCGCTACTTCGGCACACGCGAAGGGCTGCGAACGGCTGTGATGCAGCATGCGGCAGATCAGCGCGACGCTGCTACATTGGCAGCCGCCGCCATGGTCTACGAACTTGACGAAATCACCATGACGAAAGCGCTACGTGTCGAAGTGGCACGGTTGCGTATCGGATGGACTCGGAACTGACCGGACGCCGCGCCGATACCGTAAAAGCCCGCCGCGTGCGGGCTTTTTCATTTTCTGCTTGCATTGGAGAAAGTAACGGTTTTATACTTGTTTCCGTTGTCAACCTAACGGAGCGAAAAATGTTACTCACATGCGTTGTATTTGCACTGGTGTCCGGTACCGCCGCCCTGTTCGCGTTTGCGTATCGGATGGACAAATGGCACGGTGTGCTTGGCGTCGTCGCGCTTGGCCTCTGGATGTTCAATATGCAGCCGGCGCACGCTCAGGCGCGCGGCGATGAGAATTGGCCTGCGATAAACCAACTGCCGATGGAACCGATCCTTGTCGGCAACAACATTCTTGGCGATCGTATCATTCTGTTCGCGCAGTTCTGCGGCGGCGAAGGTGACGGTTCGAGGCGCGATCATATGCACGTGTACGCGGTCTACAACGCGCGCAACACGTTCTTGCAGGGCGGATGCTGGCAGTACGATCCGGCGTTCACCAAGCGCACCAAGAGCATCAAATTTTTCAGCATGAGCGGTGACGGTTGGGGTAGCTGGCCGCTCGACGCATTCCACAAGCCCCGCTACGTCAAGTGAGGAAAACATGACTCCCGCTCAAGAAGCAAAAGCATATGCCGCCGCTAACGGTTTTGTGCTCGGCACCATTCCAGCCACGCGCCGCTATACGGTACGGGTGCTGAACAAAGCGACGGGTGTTGCAATTGACGATCCGATTGCCGAAGTCGGAGGGTACCCGGCAGCGCTGAACGCAATGAAACGTCACGTTGAGGTCAATAGCAATCTGGCGCGCGCGATTCAACTGGCGACAACGCCGAAGCTGGATGCCGCGATCCTCAGTGACAACGTGCGCGCGATCCTCAGTGTCAACGTGCACGCGATTCAGTTGGCGTCAGGTGTCGAACTTGATCAACTCGCCGAAGCGTGGAATTTGCCGAAGCGCGAATGTAAGGTATCGGGCAAGCCGCACCCGCAGACCGACGCAGACTATCGCAATGTGCTGTTGCGCAACAGCGCTCGTCGTATGCCGGTCCCGAAACTCATCAAATATACTCATCGCCTCGAATTCCGTATGCGTCCGGACGGTCATACATTCCATTGGGACTACCCGTCACATGCTCAGGCGCTGCGCGAGTTGCGTCAAACCATGTCGAACAAGCAACAGCGCCCCATCTATGTCAACCTGTTCCCGATCCGTGAGGCGTGACATGCAACTGACTCAAGCCGAAGTCGACTATCTGCTGAAACAGCCCGACGTCGCGAACACGCTTGCGCGATACAACCGGGCGCAGGCATACCAGACTACCGCAGACGATGCGCGCATCGCGCTCGTGAAACGGTCCCGCGAGTTTGAGCGCATCGAGCGCGACACCGCCAAGCGCTAGTCATGTCCGAGCCAATCTTCAACCTAGGCAATCCGGTGAGCAAGCAATGCGCGATGCGTGACGACGGCGTGTGGTTCATTCGTCGCAAGCGTCATAACGCGCCCGGTTGGTCAGGTTGGGAGTTGGCACCCTTCAACTCACGTCCGGAGTATGCGTGGTACTCCGGGCAGCATGCAAGGTTGCCGCAATGGAAAGTCTCGGGCAGCGACTAAAACGGATACGTAAGCAGCGCGGTATGTCGCAGGATCAATTCGCCCGGATGTTTGGAATTACCGGGCGATCGTATGGAAACATCGAGACGGACCGCAATCAGCCGGGCGTGTTCACTGTCGCAACGATCGCAACCCGGCTGAATCTCGATCTTCACACCCTCATATTCGGGAAACCTTATGGAAATGACAAAAGTAACGCAAGCGTCGCAAGTGTCGGCACATCTTCAACGCGCAGCAAAGTTTGCGCTTGCTGTGGGCGCTGATATTCACATGAATGCGGAAGGTGACAGCCTGTTGGCGAAGTTCGCCGACAGTGATCGTTATCACTTCGATCCGGAGCACGTTACGTTGCACTGTCTCGAAGCGCTCGGGCAGGCGCGCACGTTCGGACTTGTCGCGTACTCGTACGTGCATGCCGACAAGCTGGTGCGCGGCTTGTCTCCGCTTGTGGTTCGTGTGGTGTTTTGCAATACCGATGTGCGCGTGCAGATCGGTGCATCGCGTTGGTACGTCGACGACCACTCCAGCACCCCGGTTGCGATGCGTAAGGCGATCTTGACAGCATTCTGCGCTTATTACGATGAAGCAATTGCGCCCTATACCGAAGCGTGACTTGCTGCCGTCGTCGCAGCCCGATCATTTCACCCGCGCGCTTGATGAGACGTATGAGCGCGGTTTCTTGCTAGGGCGTGCGGCCGGAATCGAACATGCGTTGCAATTGCTTCGTGACGCAGACATTCCCAACATTGGCGATATCGTCGCCGCTTTGACCCGGAGTAAATATGGTTAGCGTTGTGCTGCTGAATCTGACGGTTTGCAGCGAGCCCGATTACATGGTGCGTGTGACGGACGACGAATGTAACGAATGGTATTTGGCCATCGGTGCGCGTAACACGTGGAAACGCCTTAGCGCAATCAATCATGCTCGTCGGTATGCACGTCACAATCCCAAACATTCGGTTCACGTTGAACTTGTACGGAGTAAATATCGATGAAAAACTATAACTGCTACACCTGTCAGGAACCGATGAAGGTGTCGATTCACTTTCATACCTACATTCGTCAGCATGGTCCGCAGCAACAGCGCTGTCCGCTATGCGGTGCGGTGCATTCGGTCGACGGCAAGAACGAAATCCGACTGTTGACGCCCGGAGCACCGCTCGCGAAGCTGTCGCAGGAATATCCGTATCCGCAGTACGCACCATACCGCGTCGGCGGTTACCGCGTGCGCTTTGAAAACGGTAACTGGTCAAAGTCGCTCGTCACGTGGGATGCGGACAACCACGCTTGGCGCGATGGGCCGATCCTGTATCGAGATGGCAGCATCGTCGCGTGGCAGGGGCTCGCCGGCGACATGGAGCACACGAAGCGCATGCCCTACGATTTGGGCCAACCGCTGCCGATCGCAGCAATCGAAGAGGATGAAGAATGAGCAGGCATTTGAAGCACCACGTAGCAAGAGCCCTGTTTCGCATCGCCACCCACATTCAGGAACGTCACAAGTTCCCGGTCGCTTTCGCGCTCAGGATCGATGGTGACAACTTGCCCGGCGATACAGGGAATGTGCAGGCAACTGCACTCGTGCTGTCCCGCGAAGATGCCGACGCGATTCAATCGATTCTGGTCGAACGCAAGTTGATGATTCTGCCGCTCATCATGGAGGACTTCGAGTGAAGCTCGTCTACAAATGCTCGCATTGCGGTGTGATGCGTGAAGTGAACGCGCCGACGTCGCTGTATCCGGTCGCGCCCGAAGCATACCTTTTTGCACTCGATGGTACGACTGACTGGCGTGGCATGGTGGTACCGGAATTCCGCAAATGGATACGCCACCCGTGCGAGCCTGACATACATGGCATCGCGCCACTTGTAGCGGTGATTGACCGCGACTGACGAAACGCCCGCACCTAGCGGGCGTTTTGCTTTGTGTTACACTTGCAATGCCGCATGTCACACAACTCCCTATTGTGAGGAATCACCTAATGTCGCCGATGGCTCCAAACTTCGTCTCTGTCCGGTTGACGGAAGAGGACAAGCAAAACTTCGTGAAGGTTGCCGATGCTGCTGAACGTGCGGTCGGTATCCGATTGTCAACAGCCGATGTGTACCGTCTTGGTATTAAAGCGCTCGCAGAAAAGCACAACGTGAAGGGTGTCAAGTAACTACCGGGCAGCAAACATGCACAACTACGACGCACTACAGAATGCGTTGAATGGCCCGTTCGCCTATTTGACGCAGTTCCCGCAATTCGTCTTGTGGCAGTTGGAACCGAACCCGCAAGGCGGCAAGCCCCGCAAGATGCCGTACCGTGTCGACGGTGCGCGTGGCAGCAGTACGGACCCGACGAGTTGGACAGACGCAGCGACGGCAATGGCTGCCGCGCGCCGTTCCGGTATGGGGCTCGGCTTTGTGATGACCGACGCAGATCCGATGGTGTTCATTGACGTTGATGGTTGCGTCGTGAATGGTCAATGGGATGCCGACGCACTCGCGACGATCGCGCAATTCCCCGGCGCCGCGTTCGAAGTATCCCAATCCTGTACCGGGATGCACTTGTTCGTATGTGGTCAGACGCCCGAAGGTTTCACCGGTCGCAAACGCGGCAAGTTCGAATGCTATCGAACCGCGCGTTTCGTTGCGCTCACCGGCACCAACGCAACGGGTAGCGTATTTGACTACGGTGCAAATGTTGCGCAATTCATCGCGGATAAGTTCCCGACCGAAGTTAACGACAAAGACGTTGGCCCGTTACGCTATACGACGTCTCCGATTCCCGAGTGGCAAGGACCGACCGACGATGACGAGTTGCTGAAACAGTTTCTTGCCGCACCGCGCCCGGCGTCTGCATCCGAAGCGTTCGCATTCCTGAAACCTGACGCACCAGCCGTCAACGCCGTTGCCGTGAGTAATACCGATCTGTTCAACGCGAACGTTGACGTGTTGTCTGTTGCGTATCCGAGCGATAAGGGCGACGGCTTCGACAAATCGAACGCAGCGTTCGCGCTCGCATGTCGGCTTGCGTATTGGACCGGCAAGGATTGCGCGCGCATGGAACGGCTGATGAATCGCGCTGCGTTCCGCCGCAGCAAGGCCGACGAGTATCACGATAGCGCCGTCACGTACATGCAATGGGACGTGATGCGCGCGTGTGCGTTCACCACGCGGGTGATGTTCCAACGTGCTGCCGTTGCGAATGCCGAAGTTGCCGCCGATGCTCAGTCGGCGTATGACGGCTATTACAACCGCATTGCCGATGCTGGTGACGTGTCGACCATTCGCGGCATCTGTTCAGAAGTTGGCATTGATCTTCGCATCGATCCGATCAGCCGTAAGTTGCTCGCGGGCCATGTCAACAAGCGCATTACGTTGCTTGGCGAACGCCTGCCAATGAACGATTGCGAGCAGCTTGTGCGGTTGCGCTCGTCACATCCGGCGCCCGATCGTCAAGCATTGCAGCGTCAGCAGAACATCGCAATGAATCTGCCGGAGGATGCACCGACGCTCGCGCCGATCATGACGACTGCGCAAATGCTGGAAGATTTCGTGTTCATTGCCGAAGGGTCGCAAGTTGGTAGCGTGAGCGATCGCAGCTTGTGCTACAGCTTCGCTGATTTCCGCAATCTGATGGCAGCGTCGCGCACCATCGCGCCCGATGGCAAGACGTTCGAGCATACCGAAGATTGGCGTGTCCACCCCGGCCGGCGCAGCGTGTCGTCCCGCACATTCCGTGCGGGCGCACCCGTGCTGACCACCGATCCTAACGGCCGTTGGGCACTCAACATGTGGCGTCCGTCACCGCCTGCCGCGTACACCATGGACATTGCACCGTTTTACGAACACATCAAATATTTGTTTGGTGAATCAACCGAGCGCTTTCTCGATTGGTTGGCACACATCGAGCAACAGCCGGGCGTGCTGCCTCATCATGGTTGGCTTCACATTGCCGACAACTTCGGTACGGGGCGCAACTGGTTGTCGTCGGTGCTCGCGCGGTTGTGGCGCGGGTATGTGGCGCCTAGCGTCAATCTCGATCGGCTCATCATGGGCGATTTCAACGGCCCACTTGCCGGACGAATCCTTGCGGTTGTTGATGAGATTCGTGCGGGCGGCAGTGAGAACGCGTATCAGATCGAAGGCAAGATTCGCAACATGCTGACGGAAGAAACGCGCGCCATCAATCCGAAGTACGGACGTGAGTACATGGAGCACAACGCGTGTCGCTGGCTGCTGTTCTCGAACCACAAGAACGCAATCCCGATGGATGACGGTGACCGCAGATGGGACGTCGTGCATCTGACGGCGGATCCACGCCCCGAGCACGTCTATGGATACCTGTACAGCTTGCTCGATCATCCCGGATTTGTCGAAAGCATCCGCGCATGGCTTGGAATGCGTGACCTGTCGCGCTTCAATCCGGGCGCCCGGCCGCCGATGACGAAAGCCAAGTCGATGGCGATCGAGGCGAGCAAATCGGATTTCCAGAAAGCTGCGTCGAACATTGTGAATCACTGGCCTTCTGACTTCATCACTAGCGCTGACGTTCATTCGATCATGAATGAGGACAGCATGGCGGGAATGGGCAAGAAGCTGACCGCAGCAATGAAGCATGCGTTGCATGACCGGCAGATGTATTTCGTTGATAAGCAGGTGTACGACCAACAAGGGCAGCGACATCGCATTTGGATTGTTCGCAACGTTGAATTCTGGATGCAGGATTTGTCGGCTTGGCGCATCAACGACGAGTTGTTGAAGATGGCGGCGATTCCGGGCGGCACCGGTTGGCAAAAGCTGAATTCCATATTGTGAAACGCAACACTCAGAACTCAGGTGCACTCAGGTGCTAGAAAAAGGCGCTGTCAAAAAATGTCCCTTACAATGTAGTAAGGTATATACATATATGGCTAGCAACTTTCCTGTAGGTCTGAGTGCACCTGAGTTCTGAGTGTTAGACCATGAAATTGACCATCAAACAGGATGCGTTCGTGTTGGCGTATCTCGAAACGGGAAACGCATCTGAGGCGTATCGGCGTGCATACAACTGTTCGGGGATGAACTCCAACACGATCAACAACCGTGCGTCTGATCTGATGAAGCACGGCGGCATCAAGGCTAGGATTGAAGAATCTAGGGAACGAACGTTTGCATCGGCCGCAATTGATCGTGCGGGCGTGCTGTCCCTAATTACCGAACTCGCAACGGGCAGCGCTGCGGATTTCTCGGAAGTGCAGGTGCGTTGCTGCCGTCACTGTTGGGGCGTGGCGTTCGCGTTCCAATGGAAAAACACGGCCGAGTTTGGATATCGGATGGCTGAGGCACTCGACGCGACGGCGCGCGAATTGGCAGCGTGGGAAAAGGACGTCTCGCTCGGGTCGAAGCGGCCGAAGCCGGATCCGACGCCCATCCCTACCGACGAAGGGGGCTACGGGTTCGATGTGTTCGCGCAGCCGAACCCCGAGTGTCCCCGCTGTCTTGGCGAAGGGCACACGCAAGCAGTGTTCAAGGACACTCGCAAATTGAAGGGCGCCGCCAAGCGCCTGTTTGCCGGAGTGAAGCAGACGAAGGATGGATTCGAAATAAAAACGCGCGATCAGGATGCAGCGCTTAAGATTCTGGCCGCTGAGTACAAGATCGGCGTTGCGCCCGCTGCGAGCGTCAACGTCGGAGTGGGCATCAACGCGCAGGGTGCCGAGAATGTGACGGTTGTGTCGGTCGATCCGATGGAAGCGTCGCGACAGTATCAAGAACTGATGAAGGGGTAAGCGATGGTCTATGTTGACGATATGTATCTAACGGAAATGGGGCGCTACGGCCGCATGCGGATGTCGCACATGATCGCGGATTCAACGGCCGAACTGATCGACGCGGCGCGATCTGTTGGCGTACAGGCTCGCTGGCTACAGAAGAGCGGTACGCATCAAGAACACTTCGATATCTGCATGTCGAAGCGCAAAAAGTTGATCGGACGCGCCAACGTCGTCGAATGTACGGTGAAGGAACTGACGATCATGTGTATGTATCGGCGCGAACACGGCATTCTGCCCACGTCAATAGCCGTGGCGATGAACTGGTGGAGGAACAAGACATGAGCCAACGACGCGTCGAGCAGATACCGTGGTGCCGGGCGTGCTACATCATGGACGTAGAGGATTGCGCGATCGCGATATCGCGGGGTCTACTCGATGCCCATGAAGTGACGGCAGCAGTCAACGCGACGATCATCATTGAGCGCATGATACGAAGCGTGCATCGAAAGCGTCGGTTGTGATGCGATAATGGTCATGGCAGGACGCCATGATGGGGAATTAGGGCGGTGACGCAGCGATGCGCACCGCCCATTTTTTATGCGTAACGACCCATGAACTCGTCGTGAAGGAACTCGATTGCGTTCGCATCGGCGGACGCGACGCGGTTGTATTCAGCGTGTTCCGGCGGGAACTCGAAGCATTCGCAGCCTACCAAGCCGATGCGGACCCGCCCGTTATCCAGATGAGCCGTGAAATAACCGCCGCAGGTATCTTCTACGATGTATTCGGTGATGTGAGCAGCCATTTCGTTCCCCTTCAAATGTTGTGTGACCATGTGTGACATCATAGACCGTTACTCACGGTCACGCAACAAATATTTGCACGTCACGCTTCGACCGTTTCGTCCAAATCGACCGTTGCCGCGTTCGGGTCGGTGCTGGCCGCCATGGTCATCAGCTTGGTTGCCATTGCGATCAAATCTTCGCGAGTGCATGACGGTGGGATGAAAATGTGCAAATGGCCGGCGTCGACGCGCACCCCCTCGTGGTGCTCGGCCGGCTTGCGTGGCGGGCGCACCTTCTCACACGCCAACAGCACTTCGTTGACCGACTTCACCTTAAGCGCCGCTACAAGCGGGCGCAGCGCGGCAACGCTGTCGACCGGCTTCACACCATCAAGCGCTTGTGCCAAGTCGCCGGACTTTGTCAGATGGTCGTACAGCGCGACGCAGGCGGTTATGCGGCGGTTCACTGCGCGCCAGTCGAGCGCGCCGGGCTTGTCGCATTGCCAGCCTGCGCCGTTGTAGACCGTCAGCAACGTTTCGCGCCCGAGTCGCTTAGATGGTGCGCATTCGTACATAACGGCCATCCCAACTGACAGTTCGATTTCGAGTGCTGTTGCCTTGTGCATCGCTGCTTCGACGAGCGCCTTTGTGTATGCGCGGATATGGGTCTTGTTCACGGTTATCTCCCTACGGTATGAGTTAAACTGTTGACTTCCAACGGCAAGTGCCGTTAGGATCAATCTAGACCGTTAGTAACGGTTTTTCAATCTTTTTATTCTGTAGGGGATTTCTGACATGCCGAAGGTAAATGACATCGCAAAGAGCACGGCCCATTCGCAACACGCGGAACTGTCGGGCCTGTTGGGCGGCAAGCCGGCACGGGCGGTTGACGCAAATCCGGAACTGCTCGACGCCAACCAAGCATTGACGGAACGGGTCGCCGAACTCGAAGCCGCACTTGCTGCCGAACAAGAAGCGCACGCAGCGACGAAGACCGCGTTGGTGGACGAAGCACAAGACGCGCACGAAGAATAAAGGACGCCCCCATCATGGCAATTAACGACAATAGCCGCGCTGATGCGCTGACGGAGGACCTGCGCGGGAAACTTACGCGCCACTTTGAAGATATTGCCGGCCTCGTTTCGTTCGAAGGCGGCCCGACGAAGCGTGACCTGCAAACGATCCTTCACGTCGTGCGCGAGGCTCGCAAGCTGCTGGCGGCCCCTGTCGAGCAGCACGAAGCAGCGCCGGCCGGATACTGCGAGCGTGCTGGCGGTTGCGTGTGCGGCGGCGACCTGCCGCGCGTGCGCGAAGGCTGTTCCGAATGGGTGAGGCCCGCACGGTCCGCCCCGCTCGAAGACACGGGCAATGGGGCGGATGAGCGGGCGGCGAATCCAATCGGATATATCCGCGATCTGATCGCAAACGACGCATACGCCATGTCGTTCCAAACGATGGGGAAATATCGCACTGCGCTTTTGGCCGCGCTGAATGCACCGGGCACTGAGGTGGCGGGAGCGGCGCCGGCTACAGTGCGTGGGGCGCTCGTTGCTGATGCGCAGCGTTACCGCGCATTCCGTCTGCTTGCGACGGAGCCGGACGCCGCGACCCGCGAACGGATGATGAGCGCAATGGAGCGCGTGATTGAAGGGCTCATTCCTCAAGATCGTGTCGAAATGCTGCAAGCGGCCGAACTTGACGCGCTGATCGACGCTGCGATAGCGGCAGCAGGTGAGGCGCGCAATGGCTGACCTGACCGGCGTTCTGACGCGTCGCGAATATACGGCGCTTGTGAATGTGATCGAGCATGCGTCAAATGGTGTCGCACGAGTGACGATGCAACGAATGCTTGGCTGTATCGCAAGCTATCGGGTGATTTGTCATCACCTTGCACCGCTGCTGCACGACGCAATCGCCGCGACCGACGACGCGCAACACAAGGCGCATCTTCAATCGCTGTTGGACGATTTGAAACGAGGTGAATCGTAGCAACCTGTGGTACAGTAGTCTCCGCCGTAACGTTAGTAACGTTTAGTCTCCATCAACGTCTGAAAGGATAAACACCATGAGCGAAGAAACGAACGATCTGCCGACCGCTGCCCCCGTCACGCTGGAAGTGCCGGCCGAACACGCTGACATCATGCAACGCGCGCTGTCGCTGCTGAACCGTGGCGAACAGTGGGTGACGGACAACATCCACGCCGGGATCAAGCATTTCGAAGATATCTTCGGGATCAAGGCAGAAGATGCAGCCGCGCAACAGGCAACGGAACAGGCCGCCGACGAGTCGTAACGTCGGCTTGCTCTTAGCGCGAATCGGTGCGTAATGGGGCATCTCTGACTTAGCGCGATCAGCAACCAAATCGCACCGTGATACCCCGCCGCGAGCGGGGTATTTTATTTGCTTGACGAACCGCTACTTGTGATCCATACTTGTCACACATTCACACACACAACGTAGGTGGCGAAATGGCAAATAACCTGTTTGAGCAACTTTCCGAAGTAGAACGTGACGTCGTGGCGCTTCTGGTTGGCGCTGATAGTCGCGGCCCGTCGTTCAACAACTACGCTCGTGAAACGCCGGCGTTCGACGGTGCGTTCACGATGGGCGATGCGGCCCGCGCGTATCTTCGCGTTCGTCTTGCAGCACTGGAAGAAATGCGCAACGCCTAACAACCGCAACACGAAGGGGAACGACGATGAAAGCAATTGAAAGCGCGAATGTCTATTACGCAAACACCTACCTGAGAAAAGCCGGACTGCCGACGTACGACGAGCTTGTCGCTGCGCTGCGCGCGATGACGGAAGTCGGAAAGCCAGTGCTAGCCGATCTGCCGAACCTGAGCCCTGAACTGAAAGCGCAGAAAGCGCATGCGTCCTATCTCGGAGCGCGCGACCTGCTCGGCAAGATCGACGCCGCCTAACAACCGCGCCCGCTACAGGAGAAAGACATGTACGAATATCAAATCCGTATCAAAACTGACGAAGTGGTGATTATGACGAAATGGGATGCCGATCAACTGTATGTACGCAAGTGCATTGCGGAATTGGCGAAAGCATACGGCATGGAGCGCATCACGGTTGCGCAGCGCAGTCTTGAAATGACGATTGAGCCGGCTGAACTTTTCGGGGTGTAACCATGAACTTGCAAGAACTGGAACGACTGTTGATCGAAGCGCAACGCGCACTTGATCAGAACATGACGCACGTCGCGGTGCGCGCGATCGTCGCCGCGAAACTGATGGTTCAGGCCGAAGCGGCAACAGCGCTCGATGGTGTCGAGCGCGGAACGGGCCAGACGTCGCGTCAGATGCTTGCGGCACCGATCGGCGCGACGTTCGTCGTCAAGGACGGCATGAGCGATTACGCGATACAGCTTTCCCACATGCTCGGGCGTGGCGACCTGACGATCGTTTGGGAATCGGCTATTCTCCGGTCGACGCGTACGTGGGGTGCAGTAGTTGTCGACCATGCGGTGACGTTGAGCGAAGCCGACGCAGTGCGGATTGCCAATATCTCGATCAACAACCGGATCGTACCGTGACGAAATACCGCGTCGAATATCGCGTGTTGGTCAGAGAGCCGGTGCGCGTCGGGCCACTTACAATCGACGTCGGCGTGTGGTGGTCGGAACGGTGGGAACATCGCACCGAGCATGTCAATGCCGCCGAACTCGACGCGTTGTTGGCCCGTGGCGTGCACGTACTATTTGTGAAGGAATCGCGATGATCAACAAAGAAGCCGCGCCTAACATGGCAGTCATGGTCGCAATGCAAATGAGCCAGCTAGAAGGCGTGCTATTGGCATGTGACGATTCAGTCGAACGGGCGCGAATCGAAAACGCGCTGTCTGCACTGGATTCGTTGTTTAGATTTTACGAGGCAGCAGCCAAATGATTAACCTGTGGGTTCGGATGGTTCAGGACATGCAGCATGCGGCGCTCGTTGCGATGTGGATGCCGTGCGTCGATTCGACAAGCTTCATGTCGTGGCGTCCACCATCAGACGGTTTCCCCGCCATTGCAGGTTGCTGAAAATGACGACAGTAGCTCTTTGTAAATGCCCTCGATGCGGTGGTGACGCATACGTTAGTGTGGGCACCGATGAGTATCAGGACGGCACGTTGTACGATTATTTGACGATGTATTGCGAGACTGGTTGTCGGTGTGTAATAGGCGACCACGAAGATGACTTTCCGGACCTGCCGTAACATAACGCCCATGACTTGCACTCATGGGCGTTTTTCATGCCGTATCCCTATCAGCACGATTTCAAGAATCCAGACTACCCGCGCATCTTTCAATGGCGCGTCGACAAGTTGCGCGCGATCCGCGCGGATCCGCACTTGCTGGTTGCGCTCAAAACGCACTATCGACACAACCCGATCGACTTCATCGAAGATTGGGGCTGTACGTTCGACCCGCGTAACGTTGGCACATCGCAGCCCGCAACGTTCCCGCTGATCCTGTTCCCCCGCCAGCGCGAATTCCTGCAATGGGTGCTCGACCGATGGAAAGCGCAGGAATTCGCGCTTAGTGACAAGTCGCGCGACATGGGGCTGTCATGGATGTGCGTTGCGCTTGCGTCATCACTCGCACTGTTCAACGACGGCTTCACTGCTGGCTTCGGTTCGCGCAAAGAAATCCTCGTCGACCGGGCCGGCGACCCTGACTGTCTGTTTTTCAAAGTCCGCATGTTCCTGTCGCTCGTGCCCGTCGAGTTTCGCGGCGGGTGGGCGATGGGTGGGCGCGAATGCGACAAGTCAATGCTCATCACGATCCCGGAAACTGGTGCCATCATCCGGGGCGAAGCCGGCGACAACATCGGCCGGGGCGGACGCGCGTCAATCTACTTCGTCGACGAGGCCGCATTCATCGAGCGCCCGCAACTGATCGATGCGGCGCTGTCGCAGAACACCAAATGTCGTATCGATATCAGTTCTGTCAACGGACTGGACAATCCGTTCGCTGAGAAGCGGCATAGCTGGCCCGAGCACCGCGTCTTTACGTTCCGTTGGCACGACGATCCGCGCAAGGATGAGGCGTGGTACAAGCGTCAATTGGATAACCTGAATCCGTTGATCGTTGCGCAAGAAATCGACTTGGACTATTCCGCATCGAAACAGGGCGTCGTGATTCCGTCAGCATGGGTGCAATCGGCGATTGGTGCAGCGCGCAAGCTTGGCATCGTCATCACTGGCGCGAAGAAAAGTTCGCTCGACGTTGCCGACGAAGGGCTAGATCTGAACGCGTGGGCCGGCCGGCACGGCATCGAGTTGCAGCACTTGGACTCGTGGAGCGGTCAAGGCAAAACGATCTTCTGGACGACGCAGCAAGCGTTCCTACGATGCGATCAAAACGGCTACGACAACTGCCGGTTCGATAGTGACGGGTTGGGCGCAGGCGTACGAGGCGATGCGGCTGCGATCAACGATTCGCCCGAGCGCGCGAACAGTAAGCGCAAGTTCGAGCCGTTCCGGGGCAGCGGCGCCGTTGTGAACGCAGAGAAGCTGGTGTTCAAAGGTGACGATCGCGGCGTCGGCGCGCGAAAGAATGTTGACTTCTTCAAAAACTACAAGGCTCAGTCATGGTGGGCACTGCGCGAGCGTTTCGAAAAGACGCATCGTGCCGTGACGGATGGCGCGGTGTTCCCGCCGGACGAACTGATTAGCATCAGTGAGAACATCCCCACGAATCTGCGCACGAAGCTGATTGCCGAACTGTCGCAGCCTACATACGATATCGACACGACGGGCAAGCTGCTGATTGACAAACAGCCAGACGGCACGCGCTCGCCGAACCATGCCGACGCGATCATGATCCTGTACGCTCCGGAAGAAAAACGTTCGTCGCTGTTTGCATAAGCGTTAGTAACGGTCTATACTCCCCACGGTTACACCAACTTTGGGGAGTTTTTCATTATGTGGATTGGAACGATTTTTATGTTGTGGTTCGGCATGTGGCGTGCCGCGTGGGGGATGCGATGAGCTACGATCGCGACGAGTACAACGCGCGCAAGCCGGTTGTGACGCGCAGTGCAGACCCGACATACGTTCGGCTGTCTGATGGGATGGAGTTGCAATTGCAGCGCGAACTTGAAACCTTGCTGCACAAGGCGCACATGCTTGGCTACGTCATCACGGTTGATCTGAAATCGGTCGAGCCGCTGGCAATGGGCAAGTATCAGATGGTCGGCCACGTTCGGGGGATGCGGCTGTGATGACGTTTGTCTACTTGCTCGCGGCATGTGGCGTGTTCGCCCTGTCGGTGCATGCCGTGCCGCGCGTTACGCGGTGGTCACAATGGGCGCTGTTTGTGCTCGCGTTGGTCGGCGCCGTTACGATCGTTAAGGGGGTGTTGCAATGACCCTATCCGACATTTCCCGCCTCTTGAAGTACGCCAACGTACCGCAAAGCAAAGTCGTCGAATGCATGCACCCGAGCCCGGCAATCGAAATCCACGTTCCGATGACGCATTTTGTCGTGATGACCGAATGCGTTAGGAAGTTGCAATTGTTCGGGCAAGTGTTACGCGTGATACCGCTGACGTCCAACGACGTGCGGCGCGGCGAGCATGTGTACGTGAAGGTAACGGGCAGCGTGGCGCCTGCCATGAAAAATGTTGGCGCGTCGTCAGATGAGCAACGACGTCAACGCATGGCAACCGCACGCGTGCGCAATAGTGGCGTTGTGGTACAGTGTGCATGGGTCATCGCATAGCAACGCGAACGCCGCTTCAACTGCCCGCTTCGTGCTTCCTTTGGACATCGAGCGGTGCGGGCCACAACCCCGGTAACCGGTAACGAGTTGTGCTTGTAGTGAACTCCCTGTGACGACCTAACGCCCCGCGCTGCGGGGCGTTTTCTTTTGTGCGACGGATTGCAAAAGCGTTAGTAACGGTCTATGATTCAATCCTGAAACATAACCATATGGGGAAAACGTCATGTCTGTTCGTACCATCGCAGCAGTTGCTATCGCAGTCGCATCGTTCGGCGCCCATGCCGAATCTTGGTTTCAATTCGAAGCAGGCGCAGGTTTCGCCAAATATGAAGATCGCGGCGATGGTACGTGGCAGCAATGGGGTGCGCCGGGCAATACCACCAACATGAAGGCGCCGATCCTGACGGCGGGCATTACCGGCCCGATCATCACGCGCGGCAAGTGGGGCGTTGACTGGCACGCCGACTATCAATTCATCGGCACGTCGTCGGCATCGTGCATGTGCACCATCACCGATGAGAACTACGACAACCGCGCGCACAAGATCGTCGAAAACATCCCCAACATGCCGTTGGAGCAATACAACGGCCACGGGCATACGCAGGGTCTGTCGCTGATGGTTGAACCGTACTACATGGTGCGTGGGTTCCGCGTTGGCGTGCTGGCCGGCCTGTTCCTGAACGTTCCGACGTGGCACGAAACGGTAACGCAAGTGCCGGGCACGCAGTTTCAATCGGTCGCGGTTGCGTCGCGCCACACGATCAATCTCGGACAGACGGTCGGTGTCAGCGTCTCGCGCGGCAACTTTTCCGTCCGTTACCAGTACTTCAAATTGCCGTACTATGGCAATCCGTTTCCGCCCATCTTCAAGGGCGCTCACACCGTAAGTCTCATTTACAAATTTTGATAGGACATACCAATCATGGCAAAGTTGATCGATACATTGATTCAAGACCTCATCATGGCAGCAGGCGACGCGCGCATCGCGCGACCGAACGAGGCGACCGTGGGAAAACGCCTGACTGATGCAAAGAACGCCATCAAGTCGCAGTTTCGCGAAGCCGGCGACAAGATCGCATCGCTGCGCAACAGTCTGAACGCGGCCGAAGGGAAGATTCGCGAACTGACGCTGACCGGCGGCAGGCTGGCCGCATACAGCGCGTTCGATGCGGAAACGGTCAAGCCCGGTGACGAAATTGAAGTCCGGGATGTCGCCGGCTTTGGATCCAATGTGTGGCGCAAAGCGACATTCTTGACATTGACATCGCGCGGGCACGTGCTCAGTGAATCGAGCGATAGCGTCGCCGCAAGTCAGCACGAGCAACAAAACGTGCGCGTACCCGTCAAGACGCAAGAACTGCAACTGTTCGTTAATGTGATGCGCAATCCGGCTCCGATGAGCGCAAAGGCATACGCGTATCTGTCGGCAGACGAAGCACTGCGCGCATTCGAAACCGGTGGCCATAACATGCTTATCGCCATCGCCCAACCGGTAACTGTTACCGTCGCGCCGTAACAACACGTTGGGAAGTGTTACCGTAAGTAACGGTTTTGTGTTATCGTAATACCTTCACTTTCGGGGACGAAATGAAAAGTTGGGAACCTGAATCATTCATAGACGATGATGGAGTAACGAGACATGCAAGCACGAAACAAGAAGCGCGCGCAGTAGCAATAACCAAGATGCATCTTCGTTTGCTGATGTGGCGAGCCAAGATAGCCGGACGTCTGAATGACCCCGAACGCGGGTCGTTCAGGCCGGAACACCCGATGTGTAGATGCGTTATCCGACCGATAAAGTAACGCCCTGACAGCCCCCGATATAATGGGGGCTGTTTTCATTTCTAGGGCACCCATCATGTTCGGTTGGTTTAAACGGCGCACGATCGTTGCGCAAAACAACGCCGGTAGTGTGGCGCGTGTACAAAGTTCGCTTTGGTCGACGCATCAGGGCGACTCGACGAATGCGCGTGACGCTCGTGAAGCATCGGAAACGATCACCGCAAACCTGATGTCCTATCTGCAAGCATGGGCGCCGAAACCGCCGACGCCGATCGGCACGGGCGACGATGACGATAGCGGGCAAGGTTGGAACGCAATTAAGTCTGCGTACAACATGGCGCAGCCGAACATCCCCGACGCGATCTATCAGTGGTACGCCATGCAAACGTACATCGGGCCGCAAGCATGCGCGATCGTCAGTCAGCATTGGATGGTCAAAAAGATTTGTCTCGTGCCCGCGCGCGATGCGATCCGGCAAGGCTTCGAAATCATCAACGAGGTTGGCGAGAAATCGCTCGACAGCGACGTGATTGCCGAATACGCGAAGTACGACAAAAAATTCAAATTGATGAAGCACCTGTTGAACTACGCGTACAACGGGCGCAAGTTTGGTATCCGCGTTGCCGTGCCGATCATCGAAAGCCCGGATCCGGATTTCTACGAAAAGCCGTTCAACCCGGATAGCATCCGGCCGGGTAGCTTTAAAGGCTGGTTCATGCGCGATCCGTATTGGATGGCGCCGATTCTGTCGGCCGAAGCGTCAGGTGACACGACTGCGCCGGACTTCTACGAGCCGACATGGTGGCAAATCAACGGCAAGAAGTATCACCGCACGCACCTGTGCATCTTCCGTACTGAACAGCCTGACGACATTCTTAAGCCGGCGTATCTGTACGGCGGCATTCCGGTGCCGCAGGCCATCATGGAGCGCGTGTACGCGGCAGAACGCACGGCCAATGAAGCACCATTGCTCGCGATGACGAAGCGTCTGTACACGTTGAAGATTGGCGACGTCGAAGCAATGATGTTGAACAAAGACAAGTTCGATGAAACGATGAGCTTCATGAACGCTGCTCGTGATAACTACGGTGCGCGCGTCATGGGCAGCGACGACGAAATGGCGCAACTCGACACGGCGCTGACCGATCTTGCCGGCGTCATTGATAACCAATACGCGCTCGCATGTGCGGCGGGCGATGCGCCGGTCAACAAGATCATGGGGACCGCTGCCGGGGGATTGTCCAACGAGGGTGCATACGACGAGTCGAATTATCACGAGACGCTCGAATCGA
>Ga0157370_10000539_pt1 | contig 47409 bp, 26 predicted proteins | sample C35metaG_FD_113463 | JGI IMG/M metagenome (GOLD analysis project Ga0157370, IMG submission 113463) | Corn rhizosphere microbial communities from Kellogg Biological Station, Michigan, USA - C3-5 metaG | ecosystem: Host-associated > Plants > Roots > Rhizosphere > Soil | place: USA: Michigan...
AGCAAAATTAAAGTTGAAACACCAGTAGATTCGTTAAAAACGATCTTTTACACTGCGATGTATCACGCACAAGTTGCCCCTGTAACCTATAGTGATAAAAACGGTCAATTTAGAAAAGAGGATGATCAAATTGTAACTGCAAAAGATTATACCGCTTATTCGACCTTATCACTATGGGATACTTTTAGAGCCGAAAATCCTTTATTGACTCTATTGGCTCCAGACAAAACTTCAGACATTGTAAACTCAATGTTAGCCTATTACGATACCAAGAAAATATTACCGGTCTGGACACTATACGCCAATGAGACCAATACTATGACAGGATACCATTCCATTCCGGTAATTACTGATGCCTATTTAAAAGGAATAAAAGGTTTTGATGCCGAAAAAGCATTCGAAGCCATGAAAACCACCATGATGCAGGACGAACGTGGTTTAAAATTCTACAAAAAATACGGTTATATTCCGTATAACTTATTAGACGAATCGGTTACGATTACGCTGGAATATGCCTACGATGATTGGTGTGTGGCTCAAATGGCCAAGGCTTTAGGGAAAAACGACGATTATCAGTTTTTCTTAAAACGCTCTCAGGCTTATCAACATTTATTTGATCCGAAAACAGGATTCATGAGAGGAAAATCAGAAAACGGAAAATCATGGAACGAACCTTTTGATCCTAAACATTCCAACCACAGAGAACATACTGATTATACAGAAGGAAACGCCTGGCAGCACAGTTGGTTTGTACCGCAAAATGTCGATAATTTAATTTCGATTCATGGAGGAAATGAAACCTTTACCAAACGTTTAGAGCAGTTGTTTACCGAAAGTTCAGAAATTACAGGAAACAATGTTTCGGCAGATATTTCAGGTTTAATTGGGCAGTACGCACACGGAAACGAGCCAAGTCATCATATCGCCTATATGTTCAATCATGCGGGTCAGCCTTGGAGAACGCAATATTGGGTGCGTCATATTTTAGATACGCAATATAATACAACACCAAACGGATTAAGCGGCAACGAAGACTGCGGACAAATGTCGGCTTGGTATGTTTTCAGTTCAATGGGATTATACCCAATGAATCCGGCTTCTGGGGAATATGAAATTGGAAGCCCGATTTTCGAAAAAGCGACCCTCAATCTTGAAAAAGGTAAAACGTTTGTAATCGAAGCCCAAAATGTTTCAGACAAAAACTTTTACATCCAGTCGGCAACTTTAAACGGAGTCGAATTCAATCAAACAGCAATCACACATCAGCAGATTTTAAAAGGCGGTGTTCTTCATTTTGTAATGGGACCTCAGCCAAATAAAAACTGGGGAACAAAAAAATAAACAAAAACAAAAAACGTAACTAACCCTAACAAACAAATAATTTAATGGATATTATTGACGTATCGATAATCGTAGCTTACATCCTGCTCTCTGTGAGTATAGGAATTTGGATTTCAAGAAAAGCAAAAAAAGGATTAGATGACTATTTTCTTGGCGGAAAAACAATCAAATGGTATTTTTTAGGTCTAAGCAACGGATCTGGAATGTTTGATGTTTCCGGAACTTCCTGGATGATTGGGGTACTTTTTCTATACGGAGTAAAAAGTTTTATGTTCATGTGGCTTTGGCCAATCTGGAACCAGATTTTCGTGATGATGTTTCTCGCTGTCTGGATTAGAAGATCAAAAGTAATGACAGGTTCTGAGTGGATTTTAACTCGTTTTGGAAGCGACAGAGCCGGAAAAGCATCGCATATTATTGTGGCCATTTTTGCCATTATTTCTACAATTGGTTTTATCGCTTATTTCTTCGAAGGAATCGGGAAATTTGTAACCATCATTCTTCCTTGGGATTTAGCGCTTCATTATGGCGATATGATTTTATTAACTTCAGAGCGTTCTTATGCCTTAATCATCATCTTTTTAACTACAATTTATACCGTAAAAGGCGGTATGTTTTCTGTAGTAGCCACTGAGGTTGTACAATACTTAATTATGATTGTAGCCGGAGTTTTAATTGCCGGATATGCTTTTGTTAATTATACGGATATTCAAATAAATTCGGTTATTACCGAGGAATGGAAAAATGTTTTCTTCGGATGGCAGTTTGAAACCCAGTGGAGTGATAAATTCCAAACCTTCAATGATTTAATTGATTCCGAAGGCTATAAAATGTTTGGTGCTTTCATCGGAATGACGTTGTTCAAAGGATTTTTTGCGAGCGTGGCGGGACCAACGCCGAGTTACGATTTACAACGTGTACTTTCAACTAAATCAGTAAAAGAAGCGGCTTATATGAGTGGTTTCACCAACTTAATTTTATTTATTCCGAGATACTTATTAATCACCGGAATCGTAGTAATCGCGTTAGTAAACTTAGCACCGGAATTAAATGCAAACACAAGTTTAACCGGAGCCGATTTAGAATTATTAATGCCAAAAGTGGTCAATTTATACATTCCGGTTGGAATAAAAGGAATTCTTTTAGCAGGTTTATTAGCCGCATTTATGTCGGGGTTTTCAGCTTTCGTAAATGCAGGACCGGCTTATATTGTAAATGATATTTATAAAAAATACTTTAAGCCGTTTGCCTCCAATGCACATTATATTAAAGTAAGCCAGATTTCGTCTTTCCTTGTAGTAGGTTTAGGAGTTTTCATGGGATTCTTTGCAGACTCAATCAATTCCTTAACGCTTTGGATTACAAGTGCTTTATACGGAGGTTACGTAGCAGCCAATTTCCTAAAATGGATTTGGTGGCGTTTTAACGGATGGGGTTATTTCTGGGGAATGTTTGCCGGATTAATCGTAGCTTCTTTGCAATTTGCTTTAGGTCAGGCCAAAGGAAGTTTAACAGAAGGATCATTCTTATACGATTTAGCACAAGTACAAGCAATTTATTTGTTTCCAATAATATTTGGTTTTTCTATTTTAGGATGTGTTCTGGGAACGTTCTTAAGCAAACCAACAGATATGGAAGTTCTAAAATCGTTCTATGCCAACGTAAGACCTTGGGGATTCTGGGGTCCTGTTTATAAACAATTAAAGGCAGAAGATTTTACTTTCGAAAAAAACAATGATTTCTGGAGAGACATGATGAATTGTGCCATCGGAATTGTGTGGCAGTCCAGTATGATTCTGCTTCCAATATTCTTCATCATCAGAGATTATCCAAAAGCAATAACCGCTTTGATTGTGTTTTTAGTAACCACTACGATATTAAAATTCACCTGGTTAGATAGGGTTAGAAAAATAGAAGATTAGAGAATTAGAAAATTAGTCAATTAGAAAATTTAAGCACGCGACAACTTTGACAAAGTTTACGAAACAATAAACAATAAACTACAAACAAAAAACAAAAAGATAATGAGCAGTATTCCTTGGCAAGACAGACCCGAAAACAGTAACGATGTAATGTGGAGATATTCTGAAAATCCAATTATCGACAGATATGCAATACCATCATCAAACAGTATTTTTAACAGTGCTGTAGTTCCTTTTGAAGATGGTTATGCGGGAGTTTTCAGATGTGATAACAAAGCGGTTCAAATGAATATTTTTGCCGGTTTTAGTAAAAACGGAATCGATTGGGATATCAACCACGAACCAATCGTAATGCAGTCTGGTAATACAGACATGATCGAATCTGCTTATAAATACGATCCGCGTGTGGTTTTCATCGAAGACCGTTACTGGATTACCTGGTGTAATGGTTACAACGGACCAACAATTGGTATTGGATATACTTTTGACTTTAAGGAGTTTTTTCAATGCGAAAATGCCTTTTTACCATTCAACAGAAATGGCGTTTTATTCCCTCAAAAAATAAACGGAAAATATGCCATGTTAAGTCGTCCGAGTGATAATGGGCATACACCATTTGGAGATATCTGGATCAGCTACAGTCCGGATATGAAATATTGGGGCGAACATAGATTGGTTATGAAACCAAGTCCGTTTGAGCAAAGTGCCTGGCAGTGTACAAAAGTAGGAGCAGGACCAATTCCTATTTTAACAAACGAAGGCTGGCTGATGATCTATCACGGGGTTATCAACACCTGCAACGGTTTCCGTTATGCAATGGGATCAGCACTTTTAGATGTCGATTCACCAGACCAGGTAAAATACAGAACACAGCCGTATTTATTAGGCCCTGCAGAAATTTATGAAATGGTAGGCGATGTGCCAAATGTTGTTTTCCCATGTGCCGCTTTACACAATACAGAAGAAGATAAACTGGCCGTATATTATGGTGCAGCAGATACTGCCGTAGCCATTGCATTTGGAAAATTAAGTGAAGTAATTCAGTTTACAAAAGATAACAGTTTATAGAAAAAGCATGCGTTTAAAATTTAAATGGTTAACAGTTGTTTTAGTTTCTTTTTCGGTCGTGGGTTTTTCCCAATCGAAGAAAAACACAATTATTCCGAAAACATACGTTGCATCAAAAACAGCAAGTCCAATTATAATTGACGGAGACGAATCTGACGCTTCATGGAGCAAAGCAGATTGGACAGCTCTTTTTGAAGATATTGAAAATGACATTAAGCCCAAATATGCAACAAAAGTTAAAATGCTCTGGGATGAAACCAATTTTTATATTTTAGCTAAGATAGATGAGCCGCATGTTTGGGCCAATTTAAAACAACGAGATACCATAATTTTTTACAACAATGACTTTGAAGTTTTTATAGATCCCGACAGCGATACCTTTAACTATTACGAATTAGAAATAAACGCCTTGAACACTGCTTGGGATCTATTTTTGTCAAAACCTTACAGAGAAAACGACAATGTAGTTTTAAACGACTGGAACATTCCGGGTTTAAAATCGGCAGTAAAAATTCATGGAACGCTTAATAATCCTAATGACATTGATCAAGGCTGGGTTTTAGAAATGGCGATTCCGTGGGCAGCTTACAAAACCTCTTATTTCGATCAAAACGTACCCGTAGATAAATTCTGGAGAGTCAATTTCTCAAGAGTAAACTGGCAGCATGCTCTTGTTGACGGCAAATACGAACGCAAAAAAGACGCTGACAGAAAGTTTCTGCCAGAGTACAACTGGGTTTGGTCGCCAATGGGTGTAATTAATATGCACGAACCTGAAAAATGGGGCTATGTTTATTTTTCTTCAAAAGAAGGAAAAGATATCTTTACGATTCCGCAGGATGAAAAGATAAAATGGGAACTTTATAATTTATACAGAGCCCAAAAAGAATATTATCAAAAAAACAAAGACTGGGCAAAATCGCTGGTAAATCTAACGAAAGAAACCATCAAAGTCGATAATAAAATTTTAAAACCTATCTTAGAAAACCATTCTTCGGGATATAATATTGCAATAAAAAGCCCTTTTTCAAATCAAACTTTGATCATAAGGCAGGACGGTAAAATAATCACAAAATAAACCACAATGAAACTACCAAAACTATTATTTTTTTTACTGGCATTGAGCATTTTTTCTTGTGCCAAAAAAGAAGAAACAACCACATTTAAATTTGGAGTCTGGACCACCGCTGATGCTAAAAAATCAGACGCAGATTATACTAAAGAATTCAAAAAATACAAAGACGGCGGTATCGACGAAGTATTAATTAATACTACAACAGATCCTAAACTTTTAAAAAGATTAGTGCCTCTTGCCACTAAAGAAGGCCTAAAAGTTCACGCCTGGATTATGGCCATGAACAGACCGGGAGATTCAATTGCGTTACAGCATCCGGAATGGTACCAAGTAAGCAAAGAAGGAAAATCCTGCTTTGATAATCGCCCGTATGTTGATTATTACCAATGGTTATGTCCAACCAGAAAAGAATCTAGAGAACACGTTTTACATTTAGTGGAAGAACTGGCAAAAGTAGACGGAATAGAAAGCGTTCACTTAGATTATATCCGTTTCCCAGACATCTTTTTACCCATTAGTTTACTGCCAAAATACAACTTGGTTCAGGATGTAGAATTACCTCAATTCGACTTTTGTTATTGCGACGAATGTGTAAAAGCATTCGAAAAAATTCACCATAAAAACCCAAAACAAAGTCATAACACTTCTATCGATATGGAGTGGAAAAATTTCCGTTTAAATGCTGTAAGAGCCGTTGTAAACGATGCATATGAAATTGTACACAAACACAACAAACAATTAACAGCGGCTGTATTTCCTTATCCAGAAATGGCAGACCACATGGTGCGCCAGCGTTGGGACAAATGGAATATCGACGAAGTATATCCAATGATTTACCACAGTTTTTACGACGAAGAAATTGACTGGGTAGGTTACGCTACAAAACAAGGTGTTGCAGATTTACAAGACAAAAAAACGAAAATCAATACAGGAATCTACATTCCGGGATTGAAAAATGATAAAGAACTAAAAGAAGCGATTTTGTTAGCAAAAGAAAATGGAGCCACAGGAGTTTCCTTTTTCGACGGAAATGCATTGTCTGAAAGTAATTTAAAGACAATCAAAGAAACAAAAGCAAGTTTAAAATAATATTTTCTTAAAAGTAAGCAGCATGTCAAATAGAAGAGACTTTATCAAAAAAGCAGCTTTAGGCGCAGCAGCCGTAAGTTCTGTAGGCTTTAGCGGATTTGCGAAAGAAAAAGAAGAAGAAGGCGCATTAGAATTTCCTTCAAAAAAAGTAAAAAAACCAATCGTAATTTCGACATGGAATCACGGTTTACCGGCTAATAAAGAAACCTGGAAAGAATTAAAAGCCGGAAAACCAGCCTTAGATGCGATTGAAGCCGGTATGAAAATTCCTGAGGCAGATCCGAATGTCCGCAGTGTTGGTTATGGAGGATATCCGGATCGCGAAGGAAAAGTAACCCTTGATGCCTGTATTATGGATCACAACAGCAATTGCGGTTCCGTTTGTTTTTTACAAGGCATTATGCATCCTATTTCGGTAGCAAAAAGGGTATTGCAAAATACACCTCACGTAATGCTGGCCGGACAAGGTGCTTTGCAGTTTGCTTTATCAGAAGGATTTAAAGAAGAAAATTTGCTGACTCCTGAATCTGAAAGAGACTGGAAAAAATGGCTGGAAGATTCTAAATACAAACCGGTTATTAATATAGAAAATCACGATACCATAAGCATGCTGATGTTAGATCAGGACGGAAATCTTGCTGGAGGATGTACAACAAGCGGTGCTGCCTGGAAAATGCACGGACGTGTAGGCGATTCTCCAATAATCGGTGCGGGTCTTTTTCTGGATAACGAAGTAGGAGCTGCGGCAGCAACCGGTTTGGGCGAAGCCGTAATTAGAACCGCAGGAAGCGCCATGGTGGTCGAATTAATGCGTCAGGGGAAATCGCCCTTTGATGCCTGTAAAGAAATCACAGAACGTATTTACAACAAACACAAAAACCACAAAGACATGGAGTATCTGCAAGTTGGTTTTATCGCCTTAAATAAAAACGGCGAACATGCAGGTTACAGCCTTCGATCGGGTTTTAATTACGCCGTTTCTGATGACGAAAAAGGCCACAGAATGGAAGACGCGAAATTTAAAATGTCGTGGGATAAATAAAATTCGTGTTTGAGCTTTGTCAAAGTTTCAAAATTTGACAAAGCTTTACGACAAACTTTGCAAAATACCATAGTGTAGTTTGAACTTTGTCAAAGTTTTAAACTTTGACAAAGTTGAATTACATAAACTAGTTCTCTATGTGTTTGAAAAAATTCACAAAGAGAAACCAAAAAACAAAGAATGAAAAAAACAATATCCATATTAACCTTATTACTTTCAGTATTATCTGTAAATGCACAGGAAAAAGTTCCGTTTTGGCAGAATGAAAAAATCAATGAAGATAATAGAGAGCCCATGCACGCTGCCTATTATGTTTTTGAAAATGAAACATTAGCTGCTAAAAACGAATGGAGACAATCTAAAAACTATCTGGATATTAACGGAGCGTGGAAATTTAAATATGTAGAGAATCCAGCGGCGCTTCCAAAAGATTTTGAGAAAACCAATTTTAATGATACTGTCTGGGATAATTTTAAAATTCCGGCAAGCTGGGATGTAAACGGTTATGGATATCCGGTTTATGTGAATACAACTTACGATTTCGATTATTTAATGGCGCCAAATCCGCCGTTTGTTCCAACAAAATATAACCCGACAGGCGTTTACAGACGAGAAATCAACATTGATAAATCGTGGGAAGGAAAAGATATTTTTCTTCATATCGGAACAGCAAAATCAAATCTTACCGTTTGGGTAAATGGTGTTTATGTAGGTTATGGCGAAGACGGGAAACTGCCATCGGAATTTAAATTAAACAAATACGTAAAAACCGGAAAAAACACGATTGTGCTTCAGGTTATGAAATGGAACGACGGTTCGTATTTAGAATGTCAGGATATGTGGAGAATGAGCGGTATTACACGTGATTCTTATTTAGTTGCCAGAAACAAAGCACATTTAAAAGACTTCGAAATCATTCCGGATTTAGATGCCAATTATGTAAACGGAAGTTTAAAAATCACAACTCAATTTTCAGATTTAGATAAAAAAGACAGTTATACTTTAGACGTTCAGGTAAAAGATGGTGACAAAATTATAGCCTCAAAAGTGATTTCCGCTTTAAGCGAAAAACAAACATTCGATTTTGCTGTAAACAACCCGAAGAAATGGAGCGCAGAAATTCCGAATCTATATCAAATCAGTTTTGTTTTAAAAGATAAAAAAGGAACTGTAGTTGAAGTAATCAATCAAAATGTCGGTTTTAGAAAAGTAGAAATAAAAGGCGGACAGCTTTTAGTAAACGGAAAAGCGATTTACATAAAAGGAGTAAACCGTCATGAAGTGGATCCCGTTACAGGTCAGACCATTTCACGAGAAAGAATGGAACAGGATATTAAATTGATGAAAGAATTTAATATCAATGCGGTGCGAATGTCGCATTATCCAAACGATGAATATTTCTACGAATTATGCGATAAATACGGAATATATGTGGTTGATGAAGCCAATATAGAATCACACGGAATGGGGTATGATATTACCAAAACACTGGGCAATAAACCAGATTGGGAATTGGCTCACATTCAGCGTATGCAGCGTATGATCGAAAGGGATAAAAATCATACTTCGATCATTATCTGGAGTATGGGTAACGAAGCCGGAAACGGTTACAATTTTTACAGAGGTTATTTGTGGATTAAAAATCGTGATAAATCAAGACCAATTCAGTACGAAAGAGCCACTGCCGGAGCCTGGGACGGAAAGGATTTAAAATTCGAATGGGATTCAGATATTATTGATCCAATGTACAGTTCTCCAAACAAAATGGAAGAATATATCTTAGCAAACCCAAATCCGTCAAGACCTTATATTCAGTGTGAGTATGCGCATGCAATGGGAAATTCAATGGGGAATTTTAAAGATTACTGGGATGTTATTCGCAAATATCCAAACTTTCAGGGCGGCTTTATCTGGGATATGATCGATCAGTCGGTTTACAAAAAACTGGATAACGGAACTACGATTTTAGCTTATGGAGGAGATTTTGGCCCTAAAGATGTAAAAAGCGATAACAACTTTGTAAATAATGGTGTATTTACGGTAGACAGAAAACCAAATCCGCATGCTTTTGAAGTAAAAAATGTGCAGCAAAATATTTTGACTTCTTGGGAAAATCAGGAAACCGCAACGATAAAAGTATACAATGAATTCTCGTTTAAAGATTTAAGCAACGTGACTTTGCATTGGACATTATTTTTAGACGGAGTTAAAGAGGCAACTGGAATTATCGATTATTTAGCAATCGATCCAACGCAGTCTAAAACTTATACATTGCCAATAAAATTAGGAGATAAAAAATTTCAGGAAGCTTTTGTCAACATCAGTTATCAGCTAAAAGAAGAAGAACCATTTTTACCAAAAGGTTTCGAAATCGCAACAGAACAATTGGCCTATAAAGGAACCTGGAAAAATGATATTACGGTAAAAGGAGACGGCAAAATTACGGTGGAGAAAAAAGTAAACAGCACCGTTTTTAAAAGCGATAAAACCGAGATTATTTTCGACAAGAAAACCGGATTTATCAGTGGTTATTCATTCAATAATCAACCCATTATAAAAGACGGATATCAATTGCGTCCTAATTTTTGGAGAGCACCAAACGATAATGATTTTGGAGCTAATTTTCAGAAAACCTTAGTCGCCTGGAAAAATGCAACAGAAAATCCAACGCTTGTAAATTGGACATTTTCTGCATCAAAAGATAATAAGATTTTAGTAAAAGCAACGTATAATTTACCTCAGGTTTCTTCGACTTTAGAATTAAATTATGAGTTTAACGCAAACGGAGAATTAGCGGTAAAAGAAGTTTTAACTATCGATAAAAATAAAGAACAGCCTATTCTGCCAAGATTTGGAATGGAAGTAATTGTTCCGAAAGATTTCAGTACTTTGACTTATTACGGAAAAGGCCCGCACGAAAATTACATCGACAGAAATTACAGTTCTAAAGTGGGATTGTATACGCAAACAGTTTCAGAACAATATTATCCTTACATTCGCCCGCAGGAAACAGGAAATAAAACCGAGGTGCGTTTCTTAGCATTATCAGGCGATAAGCTAAAGTTAACCGTAACATCTGACGAATTATTGGCCGTAACCGCTTTGCATTTCTTAAATGAAGATTTAGACGATGGTTTAGAAAAAGATCAACGACACGCTGCCGAATTGAAAGAAAGAGATTTAACAAGTTTAAAAATCGATTCGAAGCAAATGGGAGTAGGAGGAATCGACAGCTGGCAGGCATGGCCAATGGAAAAATATCTTTTAAGAGACAAAAATTATCAGTATCAATTTAAAATAACCCCATCTTTAAAATAAAAATTATGAGATCATTAAAAACCTTATTCGTCTTAATCTTTTTAACTGTTTTCAGTTTAGGTTATAGTCAAAAAGTTTTTACTGCAAAAGACATTCAAATTATCCCAAAGCCAAATCAATTGTTGATACAGCCGGGAAGTTTTGAGTTTTCTAAAAATACCGTTTTTGTTGCCAATACTGATTTTCAAAAGGAAATTTCAAATGCCTTAATCAGCAAGTTTGAAGTTGCGGCAGGCTGGCGTCCGGTTTTGGGAGCAAAAGCACCGCAGAATAATTTTGTTCAGTTTAAAACAGATCCTAATCTGCATAAAGAAGCTTATAAAGTTGAGGTAATTAACAATAGCATTACTATTACAGCAAAAGGAAATGCCGGTTTTATTTACGGATTAGAAACCATTAGACAATTGCTTCCCGTTGCGATTGAAAGTAAATATGCTATAACATCTGCAAAATGGCAGATTCCAAATGTATCGATTACAGACGAACCGCGTTTTCAATGGAGGGGGTTAATGTTGGATTTATCACGTCATTTCTTCGATAAAAATTATATTCTGGCAACAATCGATCGTTTGGCTATGCACAAAATGAACGTGCTGCATTTGCATTTAGTAGATGATCAGGGATGGAGAATTGAAATTAAAAAATATCCAAAACTAACAGAAGTTGGAGCTTGGAGAGTCGATCAGGAAAACATAGCCTGGAACGGAAGATTAACCACAAATCCGGATGAAAAAGGAACGTACGGAGGATTTTTTACACAGGAAGAATTAAAGGAAATTGTAAAATATGCCGCAACAAAAAACATCGAAGTAATTCCTGAAATCGAAATGCCGGCACACGTAAGCAGTGCGATTGCAGCGTATCCGGAATTGTCTTGTTTTGAGCAGCGCATTGGCGTTCCGTCTGGCGGCGTTTGGCCAATAACGGATATTTATTGTGCAGGAAAAGAATCTACGTTTGAATTTCTGGAGAATGTATTAGACGAAGTAATGACCATTTTTCCGTCAAAATACATTCATATTGGAGGTGACGAAGCAACAAAAACCAACTGGTTAAAATGCCCGCATTGTCAAAAAAGAATGAAAGATCAAGGTTTAAAAAATGTAGACGAACTGCAAAGTTATTTTGTAAAACGTATTGAAAAATACATCAATTCTAAAGGTAAAAAAGTAATTGGCTGGGATGAAATTGTAGAAGGAGGTTTAGCTCCCGAAGCAACTGTGATGAGCTGGAGAGGAACAAAAGGCGGCATTGAAGCGGCAGACCAAGGTCATGATGTAATTATGACTCCTGAATCGCATTGTTATTTTAATTTCTATCAAGGACCACAAAACGAAGAGCCTTTAGCTTTTGACGGCTATACGCCATTGAGCAAAGTGTATGAATTTGATCCGGTTGTGCCTACAATGTCGCTTATTGAAGCTAATCATGTTTTGGGCGGACAAGCCAATTTATGGGCAGAACATTTATCAGCGCCAAAAGATTCAGAATACATGATTTTTCCAAGACTGGCTGCAATGGCCGAAGTTTTATGGAGTTCAAAAGAAAGCCGCAACTGGAATGATTTTACAACAAGATTAGCGCCGTTATTAAAGCGTTATGATTATATGGGAATCAATTATGCAAAAAGTGCTTATTTGGTAACCGCTTCTGCCACTGCAGATTTGGCTAAAAAACAGGTTAATGTGACATTGAAAAATGAATTTCCAAATCCGGATATTCGTTATGTAATTGGTGATAAAAGTATCGATCATCATGCTGTGAAATATGTCAGCCCAATAGAATTTAAGGAAACTACTTTATTAAAAGCTTCTTTATTTCAGGATGACAAACCAGTAGGAAAAACATTTACAGATACAATTGTTTTTCATAAAGCGGTGGCTCAAAAAGTAAAATACCTTACACCATACAATGAAAATTACAAAGGCAACGGACCTTATACATTAACCAATACCGTAAGAGGAAGCAAAAATTTCCATGACGGCGAATGGCAGGCCTGGCTTGTAAATGATATGGAACTGGTAATTGATTTTGAGAAACAGGAAAGTGTAGAACAGGTAATTATTGGGACTTTAGAAAGTCAGGGTTCCGGCGTTAATTTTCCTGTAAAAGTTAAAGTTTTGGTTTCAAATGACGGAATCAAATACAGAGAAGTAGGGAAGATATCACGTCCGTATGCTCCAAATGTAACAGCTGAATTAAAAGATTTTAAAATCAATTTCGCCAAAACCGATACCCGATTTATCAAGGTAATCGCGTATAATCTAAAGAAAAGCCCAAAAGGAGAAAGTTCATGGTTATTTGTTGATGAGATTCTTGTGAATTAATAAACATTTAGCACGTTTCTAACTTTGTCAAAGTTTTAAACTTTGACAAAGTTGATTAACACCAAAGGAATCACAATCTTGTAAAAGCTTTGTCAAAGGTTTAAATCCTGACAAAGCTGGGATTCTACATTTTTATATTTAAATGTAATTTCCACAATTAAAAAACAAAAAAACAACACCTAAAATAGAATAAAGATGAAAAAAGGAATATTGATAATCGCATTGTTATTTTCCGTTCAAATGTTTTCGCAGGCCATTTATGAAGATGAACGTTATGTACCGGAAACAGATCCGGCCGTATTGAAGAATTTAGAAGCATGGCAGGGCAAAAAGTTTGGATTATTAATGCACTGGGGAACATACAGCCAATGGGGAATTGTAGAATCATGGTCAATATGCCCGGAAGATTATGGATGGTTTGAACGTAAAAAAGGAAGCAATCCGGCTAATTATAACCAATATGTAGCCGATTATGAAGGTTTAAAAAAGACTTTTAACCCAACCAAATTTGATCCTGTAAAATGGGCAAAAGCAGCAAAAGCAGCCGGAATGAAATACATGGTTTTTACAACCAAACACCATGACGGATTTAATATGTACGACACCAAATATTCTGATTATAAAGTAACAGATGCAGCTTGTCCTTTCAGTACCAATCCAAAAGCTGATATTTTAAAAGAAGTTTTCAATGCTTTTAGAGCCGAGAATATTTCAACCGGAGCGTATTTTTCTAAACCAGACTGGCATAACGAAAATTACTGGGATCCGTATTTTCCTCCTTTCGACAGAAACGTAAATTACGATCCGTCATTATATCCGGAGAAATGGCAGAAATATGTTGATTTTACGCACAACCAAATTTTAGAAATCCTGACTAATTATGGTAAAGTAGATATTTTATGGCTTGATGGAGGATGGGTTAGAAAAAGAGATCAGCAGAATTTAAAAGAAAACTACGACGAGAAATTTGCCGAAAACGAATCTAAAAACGGTTTCATCAAACACAGAGTAGTAGATCAGGATCCTAAAATGGACGAATTGGTTGTAAAAGCACGTCAGAAACAACCGGGATTAATTGTAGTAGACAGAGCTGTTCACGGAAAAAATCAAAATTACTTAACTCCGGAAGGCCGTGTTCCTGCTAAAACACTGCCTTATCCTTGGGAATCTTGTATTACATCCGGCGGAGGATGGTCGTATTCTCCAGATGCAACATATATGACAGGAAGACAAGGAATTCACATGTTAGTTGATATTGTCGCAAAAGGGGGTAATTTATTATTAAACGTTGCGCCAAGTCCGGAAGGAGAATGGCAGCAAGGTGCTTATGATTTATTGCAAGCGTACGCAGATTGGATGAAAGTAAACAGCACAGCGATTTACGAAACAAAACCAATCGAGCCTTATAAGGAAGAAAATATCTGCTTTACACAAAATAAAGCCGGAAATGTATTCGCATTTTATTTAGCAAAAGAAGGAGAAGATAAAATTCCTGCAGAAGTTACCGTAAAATCTATCAGCCCTAAAAAAGGAACAAAAATTACAATGTTAGGTTCTAAAACTTCTCTTAAATGGACAAAAGAAGGAAACGGATTTAAAGTTGTAATTCCGGAAAGTCTTAGAAATAATTTGCCTGCAAAAGAAGCCTGGACTTTAAAAATTGAGGCAATTAACAGATAAAAATGAAACCTATGGTTTTAAATACAAATAAATTTCAAACAGCATGTATTTTTTGCATGCTGTTTTTTAGCATCACTATTTTTGCGCAGGAGCCTGCTGATTTTGTAAATCCGTTTATTGGGACTTCCAATTTTGGAGCGGCTTTTCCCGGACCAATTGCGCCTCGCGGTATGGTGAGTATAAGTCCTTTTAATGTTGCCGGAATAAAAAATACACCAATGGAAAAAGACAGCCAGTGGTTGTCGAATCCTTATGTAAACGAAAATACCTTTTTAACCGGATTTAGTCAGGTTAATTTAAGCGGTGTGGGCTGTCCGGAATTGGGTGTTATTTTATTGATGCCAACAACCGGAGAGCTTGAAGTTGATCATTTAAAATACGGATCAACTTATTCTAACGAAGTGGCAAAAGCCGGATATTACAGCGTAAACCTCAACAAGTATAAAGTTAAAGGCGAATTTACAGCCTCAAAACGAGTTGGAGTGAGCAGATTCACTTTCCCGAAAGGGCAGTCAAATATTTTATTAAATCTCGGATTGGGATTAACCAATGAAGAAGGCGCGATGGTAAAAGTCGTATCGCGAACAGAAATTGAAGGAATGCGTTCTGTGGGGACATTTTGTTACAATAGTCCGGAAGACGCTTATCCGGTTTATTTCGTAGCGAAGTTTTCTAAACCGGCAGCTAAATTTGGAGTTTGGAAAAAACCTTCGAAATATAACGGTGTTGAAGCTCAATGGATGGGATACAACGGAAAAGCGAGAATAATGGATAATACCATCAAAACGGTTGTAGGAGACAGTATTGGAAGTTATTTCAAATATAATTTTGACAAAGAAGAAACGGTTGAAGTTAAAATTGGGATCTCTTATGTAAGTATTGAAAATGCCCGTGAGAACTTGGAAAAAGAAACCGGAAACAAATCATTTGATGCCGTTTATAAAGAAACTTATAACGAATGGAACGAAGAACTTTCTAAAATTTCAGTTGAAGGCGGCTCTAAAGACGACAATACGATTTTCTACACGGCTTTGTATCACACTTTAATTCATCCCAATATTTTAAATGATTTTAATGGCGAATATCCAGTAATCAAAAGAAACAGAATTGGTAAAACCGATGGCACCCGTTATACGGTATTTTCATTGTGGGATACGTACAGAAATGTGCATCAATTGATGTCATTGGTTTATCCAAAACAGCAATCTGATATGGTAAAAAGTATGCTTGAAATGTTCGATGAAAACAGTTGGTTACCCAAATGGGAATTGAACTCAACTGAGACTTTTACCATGGTTGGAGATCCGGCAAGTATTGTAATTACAGATACTTACTTGAAAGGAATTCATGATTTTGATGTTCAGAAAGCGTATTATGCGATGCTGAAAGGAGCAGATCAGATTGAAAATAATCCGCTTCGTCCTGGATTGAAAGATTATATCAAAAAAGGATATTTGACAACCGATTACAAAGGCCCGGTTTCGACGACTCAGGAATACAATATTTCAGATTATTCTATTTCACTTATGGCCAATGAATTTGGGGATAAAGCCAATGTAAAACGTTTTAAAGAACGTTCGTTATCCTACAGGAAATTATTCGATAAAAACTTAAACCTGCTTCGTCCAAGAACGCCTGACGGAAAATGGTACGAGCCATTTGATCCTGCTTCCGGAGCTAATTTTGAAGAAAATGTTGGTTTTATCGAAGGCAATGCCTGGCAGTACGCTTTTATGGTGCCACACGACATTAACGGATTAAAAAAGTTAATGGGCGGTGATATAGCATTTTCGGCGCAATTGCAGAAAATATTCGATACCAAACAATTTGACATGGCAAACGAGCCGGATATTGCCAATCCGTTTTTATTTAATTATGTGAAAGGTGAAGAATATAAAGCTCAGGAAATGGTAAAGAAGTTGGTTCGCGAATATTTCAAAAATGAACCAAAAGGACTGCCGGGAAATGATGATACCGGAACAATGTCGGCCTGGTTAGTGTATTCGATGATGGGAATTTACCCAATATCGCCGGGAGATCCAATTTACACCATTACAACGCCAATGTTTCATAGAGTTACGATCAAATTAGATCCAAGATATTATAAAAAAGAAAGCATCGTAATTGAAAGACAAGAAAATAATGGCGGGAAAATCAATTCGATTGAGTTAAACGGAAAAACACTTAACAGCTTTTTTATTTCGCATGATGATTTTGTGAATGGAACAAAGCTTAAAGTGATTCAAAACTAAACACACACAACTATGTTACAATTAAAAATGAAGAAAACGGCCATTATTTTTGTAATGGCTGTTGGTTTTTTTAACCAAACCCATGCCCAGAAAAAGTACCCGTATCAAGATGCCCAAGCGCCTGTTGAAGATAGAGTAAAAGACTTGTTAAGCCATATGACACTTGAAGAAAAAGTGCGTCAGATGGATATGTACAGAGGAGACTTTTTTAAAGATAAAGAAGATTTTGCGAAATCTAAATCGGCAGAAAAAATCGGGAAATTAGGAATTGGAGCGATTCATGATATTTATCCGCGTTCGGCGAAAATGATCAACGATCTTCAGACCAATGTTATCAAAGGAAACCGCTGGGGAATTCCAGCGCTGATTATGTGTGAAATGCTTCACGGTTATTTAGATGAAGGAAGTACCGCTTTTCCCATGAATATTGGTCTTGGTGCAACTTGGGATATCGCTGTAATGGACAAAGTTGGAAAAGTTATTGGCGCAGAGGCCAGAGCACATGGAGTTCATTTTGGTTTTGGGCCAAACTTAGATTTAGGACGTGAACCAAGATGGGGACGTGTTGCCGAAACTTTTGGTGAAGATGCGTACTTGAACAGCGAAATTGGTTTGGCCATGATTAAAGGAATGCAGGGCGATGATTTAAAATCAGATCGTTCGATTATTGCAGAACCTAAACACTTTGCCGTTCACGGTATTCCACAAGCTGGAGGAAATTCTTCTCCAATTTTAGTGGGAGAACGTTCTGCGAGAGAAGATCATCTGCCTTCATTTGAAAAAGCATTTAGAAAAGGCGGTGCGTTAGGAACAATGTGTGCGTATTCTGAATTAGACGGAATTCCTTGTGCTGCAAACCATTGGTTATTAACCGAAGTTTTACGAAACGAATGGGGTTTTAAAGGACTTGTAGTTTCAGATTTAGGAGCGATCAAATACATTCAAACCACTCATAAAGTGGCTGATTCTCCAAAAGAAAGTATTCGCGAAGCAGTTTCTGCGGGAGTTGATATGCAGTTTTATGATTTTAGTAATGAATTTTGGCAAAACACTATTATTGAGTTAGTAAATGAAAAGAAACTGACAATGGAGAACATTGATCGTGCTGCGGGAGGAGTTTTGCGTTTGAAATTCTTATTGGGATTATTTGAAAATCCGTACACAGAAAAAAATCTGATTAAAGAGCGTTTTCATACCAAAGAAAATCAAGCTGTTGCTTTAGAAGCGGCCCAAAAATCTATGGTTTTATTGAAAAATGAGAATAATATTCTGCCATTAAGTAAATCGTTAAAAAATATCGCGGTTATTGGACCAAATGCAAATGCTTCAAGATTGGGAGGTTATGCTCCTAAAAATAGCGTTGGTATGACAGTTTATGAAGGAGTTAAGGAATTGGTTGGAAAAACGGCCAATGTAGTTTATGAAGAAGGTGTGCCCTTAATTGTAAAAGGACAAATTATTCCATCTAAATATTTGTTTACTCCGGATGAAGCTCAAAACGGATTAAAAGGAGAATATTTTAACAACAAAAATCTGGAAGGAACTCCGGCATTGACTCGTATTGACAGTCAGTTAGAGTTTGACTGGCCTTGGGCGCCAGGTGATGGTGTCAATGTAGATGATTTTTCTATTAGATGGACAGGATTCTTAAAATCAGAACAGGCATTGGATGGCTGGTTAGGTTTAAGTTCTGATGACGGAATCAGAATGTATATTGATGACCAATTGGTAATAGACAACTGGACAAAAGGAGCGACAAGCATGGTGACGGTTCCAAAAAATATCGAAAAAGGTAAAAAGTATAAAGTCCGCATTGAAATGTGGGAAGGAGGCTGGGGTGCCAGAGCTCATTTCCGTTGGAATTTAGAAAAAGTAAACTTACAGCCGGCAATCGAAGCCGCTAAAAAAGCCGATGTTGCGATTGTTGTTTTAGGAGAATCTAACGAATTGGTAGAAGAAAACAGAGACGTTGCTTCTTTAGACTTATTTGGAATACAACAGCAATTGATCGAAGAGATTCAGAAAACAGGAACTCCTGTAGTTTGTGTATTATTAAACGGCCGTCCGCTTTCTACCAACTGGATTGCTGAAAATATTCCGGCAGTTTTAGAAGGCTGGTTTCCGGGAGAATTAGGAGGAAGAGCAGTGGCTGATGTTTTATTTGGAGATTATAATCCGGGTGGAAGACTGCCAATTACAGTTCCAAAATCGGTTGGACAGTTACCTATCTATTACAACCAAAAACCATCGGCGATTCATAAATATGTGGCGGAGAGTGAACATCCCTTATACACATTTGGTTACGGATTAAGTTATACCAAGTTTGAATATTCAAATTTAAAAGTCAGTTCGAAAGAAATTAAAACAAACGGAGAAGTAAAAGTTTCTGTAGATGTTAAAAATGTTGGAGACAGAGATGGAGACGAAGTGGTTCAGTTATATATTAATGATGTTTATAGTTCTGTTACCACACCAGAAAAAACATTAAAAGGATTTAAGAGATTAAATATTAAGAAAGGCGAAACTAAAATGGTCGAATTTACCATTACCCCAGACGAGCTATCTCTTTGGAACAGAGAAATGAAGCGCGTTGTTGAGCCTGGAGATTTTGAAGTTATGGTGGGAGGAAATTCGACAGATTTGCTTAAAACTACTTTTAAGGTTTTGAACTAAAAGGGGTTAAAAGTAATAATATGTTTAACGATTAAGAGAATTAAAAATGAATGCTGTTAAAAAATCGACAAATCGCTTAGATTAATTCGAAAGGTGTTTGGGAAATAAAGCGGATAAAGCTTACAATTTATAACGTTTTCGTACCCTAAAAATATAAATGTATTCCCAACACCTTTTCAAAATTGTCATTTGTCGAAATTTTAATTTGTTAACAGATTGTATTCTTAAGTTTAACATGTTATTAACTCAAAAAACAACTAAATATGTTCAAGAACGTACTAAAACTACTGTTCGTAGTGTGCTTATTTGGATTTCAGAATCTAAAAGCACAAACAACAGTAAAAGGAACGATAACAGATGCTCAAAGCGGAATTCCGATTCCGGGAGCAAATGTTGTTGTGAAGGGAACAAAAACAAGTGCCTCATCAGATTTTGATGGAAAGTACACGATTACAGTTCCAAATCAGTCAGCAGTTTTGGTTTTCTCTTATGTTGGTTCAGCTTCAAAAGAGGTAGCCGTAGGAACTCAAACTACAATTAATGCGGCTTTAGGCGCTGCAACACAACAATTAGGAGAAGTAGTGGTAACCGCTCTTGGTATTAAAAGAGAGAAAAAAGCCATTACGTATTCGGCTCAAAACATTTCAGTAGACGAGCTTTCAGAAGCAAGATCATTAAACGTTGCCAACTCACTTTCAGGTAAAGTTGCGGGTCTTAACTTCTCTACAACATCAAATGGTGTTGGTTCTTCGTCCAGAATTACATTAAGAGGTAACAGATCGCTTACTGGTAACAACCAGCCTCTTTATGTAGTAGATGGTGTGCCAATTAGTAACGGAACCGGCGCTGGTAATGATAATGTTGATACAGGAGGTACAACACAGCCAGACGGTATTTCGAATATTAATCCGGAGGATATTGCTTCGATGACAGTTTTAAAAGGACCATCGGCAGCAGCACTTTATGGAACCAGAGCAAGTAATGGTGTTATTGTTATTACTACAAAATCTGGTAAAGCTGGAAAAATGTCGGTTTCGTTGTCATCCAATTTTATGGCTTCGACTGCTTACGACTTGACAAATTTCCAAAATGAATACGGACAGGGAGATTTAGGAAACTACAGTTCGTCTTCGACTTCAAGCTGGGGACCAAAGTTTGACGGAAGACAAGTTCCTGCCTGGCAGCTGGTTCGTAATCCTGACTATGCAGGACCTGCAAAGACAGATTACACCCCGCAGCCAAATAATGTTATGGATTTTTATAAAACAGGTTATAACTTAGCGAATACATTGGCTATTACAGCTGGAAATGAAAAATCGCAGGGTTATTTCTCTTATACCAATACGCGTGCAGAAGGTATTGTGGGAGGAAACCAATTAGACAGGCATAATATTAATTTAAGATTTACAAGCAAGCTTACAGAGAAATTATCATTAGATGCCAAAACAAATTATATTGTTCAGGATATCGATAATTTATTAAGAACTGGAGAGGAGTCTATTGGTACATCTGCTTATTTATTGCCTCGTAGTATTAAATACAATGATTACAAAGATTTTGAATACCGTGATGCGGCAGGACAATTACAAAAAAATTACTTCGTAGATCAGGCTGGAACTCCGGGAGGGAATCCGTTTTGGTCAGCATTACGTGATAATGATCGTCAGGACAAAAGAAACAGATTCATAGGTCTTGCGTCTCTTAAATATGATTTTGCAAGTTCTTTAAGCTTACAAGTAAGAACAGGTTTAGATCAGACAACAAATAAGATCATTACAAAAAAATATGCTACTGTAGAGTTCAATCAAAATGTAGGTAACTACAATGAATTTTATGAAACAGCAACAGAATTCAATACAGATGCTTTGCTTTCTTATAACAAGAAATTTGGAGATTTTGCTGTAGGGATCAATGCTGGAGCTAATATGTTGAAACAAAATAGTTCTTCGCTGAGTGCCGGAGGACGTTTAGGAAAAAGAAATTATTTTGCCATGTCGAATGTGCCTGTTGTTGCGGCAACTTCTGCAAGTTCAGAAAGGCAAATTAATTCTGTATATGGTTTTTCTCAAATCGGATTCAGAAACTATTTATTCTTAGATTTAACAGCCAGAAACGACTGGTCTTCAGCTTTACCATCAGATAATAGATCTTTCTTTTATCCTTCTGTAGGTTTATCCGGAGTTATTTCAGATATGGTTACGTTGCCGGAAGTTATCAGCTTTGCTAAATTAAGAGCTTCTTACGCAAAAGTGGGTAACGATACAGATCCTTACCAAACAAGTTCAAGATTAAGATATATTGGCGGAAACGGTGGTATTTTATTTCCACAGTCTACAGCAGGAAATCCTAATTTAAAACCAGAAATGTCTAATTCGATAGAATTTGGTGCCGATGTTAGATTCTTTAAAGGTCGTTTAGGATTAGATCTTACTTATTTTAAAACCAATACCAAAGATCAGATTTTCTACATCAATACTCCTGAATCTTCTTCAAAAGAAAGAGCGATTGTTAATGGCGGCGAGATTCAAAATAAAGGTTTTGAAGCTGTACTTACAGCAACTCCTATTCAAACTGCAAACTTTACTTGGGATATTACAACCAACTTTGCAACTTACAAATCTGAAGTAAAATCTATTTACGGAGGAAGAGATGAATTAGTTTTAGGTCAGGGAAGATTAGTAAGAAGTAAAGTAGTATTAGGCGGTGAGTACGGAGATTTATACGTTAAAGGTTTCCAAAGAGATCCAAACGGAAATATTATTGTAAACAGTGCAGGTCTTCCATTAGCAACAAACGGATTTGATGTAAGAGCCGGAAACTTTAACCCAGATTGGACTGCAGGTTTTAGAAACAGCTTTAAATACAAAGATTTCTCTTTAAGTTTCCTTGTTGATTTTAGAATTGGCGGCGAAGTTATTTCATATACTCAGGCGAGAATGGCTGGTTTAGGAGTAAGTGATATTACACTTAACGGCAGAGCAGGAGGAATTGTAGTTCCTGGTGTAGTTGACAACGGTAATGGAACTTATTCTCCAAACACTACCAGTATTACAGCAGAACAATATTGGACATCAATTGGACAAAGAGATCCGGTAGCAGAGCCTTTTATTTATGATGCTACAAACATTCGATTAAGAGAACTTGTTTTTGGATATTCTTTACCAAAACGTTTATTAGGCGATTCAGGTTTTTCAAGTATTGATTTCTCATTAGTAGGAAGAAATTTATTCTTCTTCATGAATAAAGCTAAATATTTTGATCCAGAAGCAGGTGCTGGTACAGGAAACCTGCAAGGTGTAGAGTCTTTCAACATTCCTTCGACGAGAGATTATGGGGTAAATGTTAAATTCGGATTTTAATTAAAAAAAGAGATATCATGAAATATAGTTTTAAAATAAAAACAATAGGAGTTGTATTAGCAGCGGTTTCTATTTTGTCAAGCTGTACAAGCGATTTTGATGAAATAAATACTGATCCTAATTCACTAACTGAAGATCAGTTAGATGCTTCTATGACAGGACCGGCATTTGCAACAGCCCTTTATGCAGGTATTCACAACGGAGCCGGTGAAACTACCGGATATGCAGATGATCAGGGAACCTGGGGTATTGCAACAGGTATTTTATCTTCTACATTCGTTCAATATCTTTCTTGTGGTTATGGTACAGAAAGAAATGATTTCGTAAATGGTTACGAGTCACGTGGATGGACAAGATTTTATACAATCGCTGTTCCAAGTTTAAATTATGCTTTTAAAGCTGCGGAAGGAAATGCTGAGGCTACCGCAATCCTTAAAATCTGGAAAGTGTTTATGTACAACCAAATGGTTGATGCTTATGGGCCAATTCCGTACTCTGAAGCAGGAAATAATAAAGAAAAAGTACCTTATGACAGCGTAGAATCTATTTACGAAGATTTCTTTAAATTATTAAATGAATCTAATGCAGTATTAAGTTCTACTTCTGTAAATACAGTTTTAGGTTTTGAGTCAAATGATAGAGTTTACCAGGGGAATACCGATAAATGGAGAATTTTTGGAAACAGCTTAAGATTGCGTTTAGCCTTAAGAATTTCTGATGTACAGCCTGCTAAAGCAAAAACAGAAGCAGAAGCCGCTGTTGCTGCAGGAATCATGCAAAACAATCAGCAGAGTGCTTATTTCTTAGTTAGTACCATTACACCAAACAACTTAAACATGGTTGTTGGCGGATGGGGCTACAAAATGACTGCTTCTATGGAAAGTCTTTTGCTAGGTTACAGTGATCCAAGGTTGCAAAAATGGTTCTCACCAGGAAGCACAGGTATATACATTGGCCGACCAGTTGGTACTATAAACAATTATTTCGATCAGGAAAAAAATAAAGTTTTCTCTCCTTTTAATGAAAATGTTTTAGGTTTAGGGCCAAACCCAGGTTCTTCTCCTTTAAGCAATAGTAAAAATATAGAAATCTTCATGGCTTCTGAAAACTACTTTACAAGAGCAGAAGGAGCATTAAACGGATGGAATATGGGCGGAAGCGCTCAGGCATTGTATGAAGAAGGAATTAGATTGTCTATGTCGCAATGGGGAATTACAGATCCTGCAGCGATTAACAACTACATTGCCGGAACTTCATTGCCAACAGCTCCAAATGTAAACACAATTTACCCTGGTTTAGTTACAGAAAGTATTCCGGTTAAGCTACCAGTTGCATGGTCGGCTTCTGTTGCAGATCAGCGTACGCAGATTGCAGTTCAGAAATATTTAGCAATTTTCCCAGAGTCATGGGAGTCATTCTCTGATTTAAGAAGAAGCGATGCTAAAGTAATCTATCAGCCTCTTAATACAGACAACAATGATGCAGGAGTTGGAAAAAGCCTGCTAAAAAGAATTGTCTATGTTACAAACGAATATTCTTCAAACAGAGATGCTGTTCTGGATGGTATTTCAAAATTAAAAGGTCCTGATACCGGAGGAACAAAACTTTGGTGGGATACTAAATAATTAATTTGGTTGAGTAAAGAAACACACATTCTTTACTTAAAGGTAAAAGGAGAGGAAACTCTCCTTTTGCTATATATAAAAGTTAGATTATGAATTTTAAAATATATTACCCAATTGTTTTATTGCTTTTCGCTTCCTGCACTTTGGTAAAGAACGAACCAAAAGCCATAAATATCACCCAAAATTATATTGCTGTAAATCCGGTTACTACGGCCAGTCATGCTTCAACAATAACAGAATTAGAAAACAACACGCTTTTAGCTGCTTGGTTTGGCGGCAAATACGAAGGTGCTAAAGATGTTGGTATTTATGTTTCTTCTTATAAAGAACAAAAATGGTCAACACCAAAAGAACTTATAAAACCTTTAATTAAGGACGGAGATACACTGCCATGCTGGAATCCGGTTTTGTTTAAAAGCAAAAGCCAGAATTTGTATTTGTTTTATAAAATTGGGAAAAATCCAAGAGAATGGTTTGGCGCCATTATTGTTTCTAAAGATGATGGAAAAACGTGGAGCGATTCAAAATATCTTCCAAAAGGTATTTTAGGCCCAATCAGAAACAAACCTATCGAAACTATTCCCGGCGTTATTTTATGTGGCAGCAGCACCGAAAGTATCGACGATAATAAATGGCGGGTTTTTATAGAAACCTACACAGAAACAACCGACAGCTGGACGATTACGGATATTAACGACAAGAAAAATTTCGATATAATTCAGCCCACATTTTTAGTTCATTCTGATAAAGAAATCCAGATTTTATCCCGAAGCCGGCATAATAAATTAATTTCGAGCTGGTCTGAAGATAACGGAAAAACATGGCAGAAAACAGACAGCATTAATGTAGCAAATTCAAACTCAGGAGTTGATGCACTAACGTTATCAGACAAATCATTTTTATTGGTAAACAACCCTTTAAAAATGGGAAAAGACTGGTTTAACGGAAGAAATGTTCTGGATGTCGAATATTCAAAAGACGGTATTTCGTGGAAGAAATTATTTGATTTAGAAAATCAGAAAGAAGGTGAATTTAGTTATCCGGCCATTATTCAGACTTCAGATAAAAAAGTTCATATATTGTACACCTATAATCGAAAGTTTATCAAGCATACCACATTCGATTTAAAATAAAAACAGAGATTATGCAGAAATACTGTCTTGCCTTAGATTTAAATAACCACCCAGATTTAATTGCCGAATACATCGAATATCATAAAAACGTCTGGCCTGAAATCCAGAAAAGTATTAAAGATTCCGGAATCACCAATTTAGAGATTTACAATATAGGTGATCGCTTGTTTATGATTATGGAAACCAATGCCGATTTCTCATTTGCAGAAAAAGCAAAACGAGATGCCGAAAATCCGAAAGTGCAGGAATGGGAAAACTTAATGTGGAAATTCCAAAAAGCATTACCTCAAGCCCAATCTGGAGAAAAATGGATTTTAATGGATAAAATTTTTGAACTGAAATAAACTTTTATGGCACACGGATGAAACTGATTTGCTTCGCAAAAGCACAGATAAGCACAGATTTGTTTTGAAATTGATAAATAAAATCCGTTTAAATCCGCGTTTTCGCGAAGCGAATCAGTAAAATCCGCGTACAATTTTAGATAATTAATTAAATATGAAATTTTTGCAAAACCTCAACTTTAAATTCATTTACGGCTTATTTTTTTTGAGCCTCATTACAAATGCTCAAAACAATAAAATGGCGCAGACTTTTTATAAACACGATAAATATCTTTCTTCGGATAAATTAGAAGGTCGTTTCGTAGGAACAAAAGGAAATAACGATGCTGCAGCTTACATCAAAAAATATTTTAAAAAGTATGGTTTACAAAAGTTTAATGATACGTACGATCAGTCTTTTAAAGTATTTGTAAAAGAAGGAATCAACAAAGCAAAATCCGACAGTGTTTCGACTCAAAATGTTTTTGGATTTATTGAAGGTTCTGATGAAAAACTCAAAAATGAATTTATTGTAATTGGCGCGCATTACGACCATTGGGGCTGGGGTGGAAAAGGTTCCGGAAGCAAGAAAAAAGACACGATTGCGATTCATAACGGTGCAGATGATAACGCATCTGGAGTTTCGGCTTTGTTATGTATTTTAGAAGAAGTTTCGAAATTGAAAGTTAAACCCAAACGAAGTATCATTTTTATTTCTTTCAGCGGAGAAGAAGAAGGTTTATTAGGTTCGAAATATTTCATAAATCATTTACCCGTTAAAAAAGAAGCCGTAAAAGTAATGCTCAATATGGATATGGTAGGAAGGTTAAATGCCGAAAAACAAATCTATATGGGTGGTGCCGGAACTTTCCCCAACGGTGTTGAACTCATGAAAAAACTAGAAGAAAACAGCGGACTAAATCCGATAGTTTTCGCTGGAGATGTCGGCGGTTCTGACCACGTTTATTTTTACAAAGCTTCCATTTCAGCCATAGGATTCCACACAGGCGGTCACCCACAATACCACACTCCCGAAGACGATATTGATTTAATTAATTTTGAAGGCGGTGCTTTGGTTTCAAAATATATTTATAATGCTTTGGTAAGTATTGCGAATTATAATGAGGAATTGGTTTTTATAAAGAGGGATTAGAAGTGAAAACTGCGCAAAGTCAGAGACATTTGCGCAGTTTTTTGTTGGATATTTCTTAATGTAGAGATTCTTAAATCATTTTAACTATTTTAAATCTTTTTTTTGTTGTTCAATATATTCTCTAGAATATGGTCCGGTATGATTGGTTCTTGCCTTTTGGTCCATCAAATAAATTGAAAATACTAAATTTAGAATAATTAAAACTATAACACTCCACACTATAAATCGGCCTATTTGATTTGTTCTTTTAGGCAATTTATCAAATTTAGTTATAATGAATTTCCATTGACCGCTATGCTCAAAAATAAAATAATTTGGAATGCATACTGCGCCAATATACAATATGATTAACCATTTTCCATCTCCTATTTTAAAATCAGTATCAACAAAAGTTCCATATAAGTATAACCCACTTAATCCAATTACAATAAATAAAATGTCTAAGTACAAGCTTGCTCTAAATTGACGAGGAAAAATAGAGGAGGAATTTATTGATTTATATAATTGGTAATAAAAATAATAGTAAGCTTTTTTTAATAACATTGTTTCTGAATTATTTTAAAATCATCAATCTCAATTTTATTAGATTCAGGGTCAAACATTTTAACTTTAATACTACGATTTTTTAAGATTAAATAATTAGCATATTCCTTTACAAATTTATTATTATCGTTTTTTTTATGGTATTTGATTGAAATCGCCGCTCCCGCACGAATCCTTTCGTGTGGTTATATGCTAATTAAAGTTTAGTTTTCAGAACGTATCATAACATTGTTAAAGCTTTTTCTTTATATTCTTTGCCAATTATCTTTGTGCCACACGAAAGGATTCGTGCGGGAGCGGGGTTTTCTAGAATTTACGTAGCTTTTATTAATTATTTTGATATGAATCTATTTAGTTACTTGTAAGTTTTTCCTTCGCATTGCCAAGATAATGATAAAATTGTATCTTTTTTATGAATATTAAAAATTACTTCCCCCTTTCTTTTGATTATTGTATCTCCTATTGAAATAAGATTATTATATTCACTCCATCCATCATTTTGATATTCAATTTTTTGACCTGTTACAGGATTAATTCCTTTGATGTTAAATCTGTAAAATCCTGTATTAGGAACATCTTTAACGACGATAAAAAACTCATCGTTTTTTCTTTTTTCAAATAAACTCTCACAATCTGCTTTTAAACAAGAATTGAAGACAAAAAAAAGTGGGAAATATAAGTAATGTCTCATTTTAGTTTTTTTTTGAGTTATAAAAAATTATAGTTCTTGATCCTGTAGCTCCTCCATTAAATCCAGCTTGTAAGTTTAAACTTTTTGTTTCTACACCTTTATCTGAAACTTTAAAATCACTTTCTGCTGATTTAGTATATGTGCCACCAAAAATCAACGAGCCTGTATAGCCAACTGAATAATCTCGCATTCCAGAGAAAACATCCGTGTTACCTCCGTAATTATCATACATATCGTAAGATAAGCCAAAACCAAATTTAGGCATTCCAATAGTTCCGTTATAACCGATATTGCCTCCATAACTTCCAAAGAAAACATAATTGTTATTTTGGTCAAATGCAAATCCTATCGTCGCATGAAATTCTCCAAAAATACCTGTTGATACATTAACATTGGCAGAAAGGCCAATAGCATCAGGAATATACGGTGAATAAGGATTTGTACCATCTATATACTTATAACTATCAAAATAGCCTTTATAATAATTTTGAAAAAAGGAAAGTTTTTTCTTTTTAGAAGTAAAAAAAGTTTCATTTAATTCGGTCGCTTGTATCCAAGACCCATCAGGGTTAGCTTGATAAGCTGTGTTGTCACTTTTATCATAATACGTTTCCCCAGGTGCTCCTTTCCATTTGGGCTCAATATCATTATTAGAATTACTTGCTTGGTGCCTATCTGCCCAAGTTTGATGCCTTCCATTTATATTCTGACTATCATGAGTGTAATCTTTTGCTTCCATTCCATCTGGATCAATAAAATACATAGGGTTATTAAGTGCATACGTATATGGGTTAAATTTTCTTGATGTTTCTGCTAAAGGATCAATATTCATCCAACGCCCTAGTGCCAGGTCATAATTCCTTGCCCCATAGTCATAAAAATTGAGCTCCAGTTCGTCCTGCAGTTCTTTACCATTGTATTTATATTTATTTTCTACGCCAATTTTAACACCGTTATATCCTATATGTTTTAAACCAAAAGGATAATAGTTGTTTTCTTCCTGAATAGTTAAGCTTTTATCATAACTCAGACGGATGTTACCCAGATGATCTTTATACTGGTAAATATATCTATAAGAACCACCGGAAGGCTCCACATAGCCTTCAGCTGTTGGGAAGAACTTCAAAGTGGTGTTCTCGTATTGATATACTCCCAAATAATCTGTAATTGTCGGTTGCGGAACTCCGGTTCGATTTACGATTTTCTGTATTTTCTGTCCCTGCGCATTGTAAATGTAAAGAATATTTCCAGTTGAGGCAAAGGTTACTTTAAGGGGCAGGTTTAAATGGTTGTAGGTAATAGAAGTAATCTCTTTATTGGTATCTAAGATCATATTACCATTGGCATCATATTTATATTGGTCTGCTGCGTTTGTCTGCGCAATTTGAGTAGTAAAACCAAAATAATTGTTTCCTTCTTCTTTTACTCTGTTTAACTGGTTTCCGTTGTAGGAATAAATCATGTAATCCATCCACTCTAAATTTGCCTGCGAAACTACATCTCCGGAACGGTGTAGGAAAGTAATATTACCGTTTTTGTCGTATTGTAATTTTTCAAAATAACTTGAATTCTCGGCAGAGGTCGTATTGTTTCTAAAATCAGCATTTGTCAGCCTGTTGAGTTTGTCATAGGTGTAATTATAATTTCGAATTATATTTTCTGAATTAGAGGTTTTCCAATGGGTCTGGCTTATATTTCCATTGTATAATGGACTTCCTCCAGATGTTGGGCTGTTGTAATTAATCTGGAAAGCAAACAAATCTTTCGGGTCGCCTGGCTTAGAAAGCGCACCTACGTCATTAATTGCAGTAAGCCATCCTCTGGTGTTATAGCTGTAGTTAATGTTCTGAGTATTGTTTCCGACTTTTTTAGAAATAAGCTGTCCGAGTTCATCATAATCATTATTAGCAATAACCTCCACAGGTCCATTATTTATCTGGTGGGTCTGAGTTATTAATCTATCTTGAGCCGAGTAAGTAAAACTGTCTCTGGTTGTAAGCTCGGCATCAGATGCTGTTCTTTTGTGTCTGGTGATACTGTATTCTGGTTTTCCTGTAAAATCGAGTTTAATATCGCTGTAAGTATACCCTCCTAAATGGTTCAGATTATAGACTCTGACAGGTCTTGCACTCTCGTCATAGAAAGTAACAGTGATTTCTGCTAGTGTTTCTAAGGATGAGGTAAGCACTCTTGTCCAGGAAGCAGAGGCAAGTCCTTTAATTGAAGCCAGAATATTCTGTCCTTCTACACCACTTAGGAGTGGTACCGAAATTGCCGATAGATTAGGGAAATTATAATTATCATAATAATTAACGCTCAACAATTTAAAGGCTTTTGGTTCTGTATTATTGGTGTAATAAGCAGGGATTCCGTCTAAGGTACCCGAGGTTGTTTTACTTTCGTTAATTACAGTAAGGCTGTTCTGTGTATTCTGCAGTGAGGCTCTTCCGGCAGAAGAGGCAGGCGCAGACGTTGACCATCCGGTATAAACAGGTCGGTTAAAAGCATCGTATTTGGTTATAATCCATCCCACAGCGCTTAAATCAGAAAAAGGAGAGTTTGCAGGTCCTGTGGCAACAGGTCTGTCGAGTTTATCATACACGATAAATTCCCATTGTTTTCCAGGGAGTTTTTTCTCTGCCATACGGTTACGGCTGTCGTATTTGTACTGATAACATAAATCATCTAAAATTCTTTGTGTACCATTATTAATAACAGCCGAAAAAGTGCTTCCCGCCTGGGCATGAAAACCCGTTAGGAGTTTAATAGAATTTGAAGCTGTCAGGTTTAATGTATTTCCGGAAGTTACCACGGCTGTTGAAGTTACATCTGCCTGCAGGCTTGTCGTGCCGTCGATTAAATCAGCTGCTTTTGGCGGGATAACAAAGGTAAGATTTCCGTAAATATCATAAACATAGTAAGTATCATGTCTGGCTTGTGCGTCATAGGTTCTCTTAAGCACAACCTGTCCTTCCTTGTTTTTAAATTCTACTGTTGATCCGTTGATTTCAGTCGGAGCTGCAGCTGTATTTTCATCATAAGTAACGGTTTTGTAGAGTTCATTACTGCTGTAAAATCCGCTATTTAAAAAAGTGACAGTATAAAGTCCTAATGAAGCATCCCAGCTGGTATTGGCCGAAAACAGTTTAACCTGATCTGAGGCAGTATTGGCCTGATAATCTATTTTTATTTCATGTCCACTTCCCAGTCTCCAGTCGTTTCCGGGAGCAGCTTGTTTGAGAACACGGTTAAGAGGAGAAGTTTCAAATTCTTTTTTACTGAAAGGATAACTTGTGGCCTCCATGGCAGGGTTTCCGTTAACTGCCGGATTTGGATTTGCATAATACGACAATGCATTTGCTTCAGCACCTGGGTCAAAAGCCATATTGGTGCTGGCAGATTTAAAAGGCAGGTAATCTGCTTCCTGTCTTCCAAAGCCATCATATTTTATAGGAGTAATGATATCATTTCCTGATTTAGACTGCTGAAAGGCTGTCTGCTGGATTGGTCTTCCCAGTCCGTCAAAGTAGGTTACATTCTGTGCGGCCTGAGAAACAGCAGGCGATGGTATTTTTACAGTGCTGCGTACTTTATATTTTACAGTTTTGATATAGTTTTCAGTCTGTGTCTGGCTGTTTACAATAAAAGGAAACAAAACCAAAAGAAGTTTTAGTATATTTTTCATGATGCTTTTGGTTTATTGTTTGTAATTGTACTGGTTCTCAGAAAGGATGTTTCCTTTGTCGTCTTTTACAAATTCAAGTCTTCCAAAACTGTCATAGGTGTAGGTTATGGTTTGTCCTTTTGGATCAGTTATGGTGCTTACTCCCACCAATGGAATATAGGTGTAAGTGGTAATCATCGCATCTGGCAGGGAATTCCTTAATGCATTTAAAGCTAAAATAAAGTTTGCCTCACTGCTTGTATTGGAATGATTCTGCAGATTTGATACATATGGAGCGACTTGGTTGTAAGAAGCATTTTCGATTTTTGCAATAGGCTGTGTTTTATTGTAACCCCAGATTATTGAAACGGGTGTACCGTTTTCAATTGAATATTCCAGAACGTTTCCGTTTCCTACTGTAACGCCGTTAATTATATCAGTATCATATAAAGTAAAGTTTATTTTTCGGTTTGCATCATTAAAAGGAAAAGTTTCGATTAATCCTTTTGAAGAATGAATTTCTTTTGGCAAAAGCAGGTTACCTGTAGCACTGCTCAGTTCATATTTAGTATTAGATTCTGATGTTTGTATATCGTTGACAAAAGTTTCTGTTTTTATAGGCTTGTCAATTTTGTTTTGGTTTATTAAGCCCTGCATTTCTACGCTTTGTTCTGTTGATACTAAATCCTGAGGATAGCTCAATTTAGTTTTCAAAGTTTCAGCTTTACTGTTTTTAGTTTCAGTTTTCGTTACTTGATAATGTGCTGGATTTTCATAACTATAAGTGGTTGTTTTTTGAGTTGTTGGATTCTCATTACTATCATAATCTGTCTCAATAGTATTAGTTATTACTTTTTTACCTTGTGACGTTTTCCCTACTGCATAGTAAAACTGGCCTGAGTAGTAATCATTACCTTGAACATACGGTAAGTTAAAAGATGCAGGATAATCTCCAGGAGTTTGTTGAGAGGGAAAATTATTAAAAACAACGTTATAAGAGAGAGCTGACTCTTTTAAAATAGTATATTGATTAACGACACTTTTAATTAGTTTAAACGTATTAGGAGTTCCAGCATTTTTATAAGTATTTGTTCTAAGTAACGATCCTTGATTCCAAAGATCATTTTTATAAAAAGCAAAATTAGTTAGGTACTGTAAGGGTAAACCTATATTAAAAGATTGGTTTATATTGAAAAAAGGGCTTTTGAAAAGAGTTGGCAAGTTTAGGGCATATATTTCAAAAAGACGACTCGATGGAATATTTTCATACAAGTATTCTGTTTTGCCGTTTTGGAGACTATTTTGAATGTCAGTGTCAAATTCTGTTACTTTGCCATAAGTAATTGCTGGTGAGCCCCCCGTATTATTATCGAAAATTGCCGAAGTAGAAAGTACCGGAATAATGTCTGATTTTACATTTAGTTCAAACATTCCTCTAACATAAGTTCCATTACCTTCTTTTACTAATACATTTTCATTTTCGTATAGAAATTGTTTTGTAGTGCTGGGATTACTATTTTTTCCATCATAATTTTTGATTGATTTTATTCTTAATCCTCCAATGAATTTAGTAGTAGGAGTAGTGGTAGATCCTGCACTTTCCGACCAGCTTACACTTATTGAAGTAATAGGACATCCATTAGCTCCAATATTACCAGATCTGTATTCATTTGCTGTTATAGTATGTGTGCCAGAAACTTCTTTTTTCATATAAAGGCTTCCTCCTGCTGTAAAAGGTAAAGGTCGATAGTAGGCTTGACCATCAAATGTCACATTTGCAGTTCCTCCAGATTCTTGGGTTGCCGGCATAAAATTAATAGATATTTCACCTGAACCTGAAATATAATTATTTGTAGTAAATGTTTTAGATTCAAAGCTGGGCAGATTTGGATTGGTACATCCTTTTCCAAATGCAGCCACAGAAGCACTTCTATAAGTAATTACTGGGGTAGTAACATTTTCAATGTATCTGTTTGCTTCGTATTCAAAAGAAGAGTATCCTCCCTCCGGGTAAGTTATTTTTTGAAGAATTCCGGATTTCATTCTAGCCTCGTTAGCAGATCTATTTCCGTTACCAATTGTTATTGTACCATCTTGATTAGCATAGTCGGATGTTCGTCTTAATAGAGTAGCGGGGGTTAAATTACCAGAATTATTGTTGATATAACCCCAGTAATCTTTTTGTGTTGTACCTCTTATTGGTAAAGTTGTACTTTCATATTCAAAAGTATGCTTAGTGTTTAAAATATTGTTTTTTAATTGCAATAGCCTTAAAGATTTAGATCTACTATTTTCATCTCGCTGTGATGGCATATAATAGGGATTAGCTGTTGTGATATAGCCACCGCTTCTATTATAATAGTCATAAACAAAACTATATTCTTGTAAGAGTGTTTCACTTGATTGATTTGTTCGAAAAACACTAATTTTATCTAATTTGTAATCGTCTCCTAAATCGATTCTGTCTTTTGCAGATGTAAACTTTATTATTCCATTATTAAATTTTATAGACTCTAAAAAAAGTTTATTTGAAATTGTACTAAGGGAAAGCATAGATTTAAGATAGGCAGATGAAGAAGAAGCATTAAAAGATCCAATTAGTGATTCACCTGTAACAATAGGGTAATCAATAACGCTTGGGATATTTTTATAATAAAAATAAATGTTATCATTAGGGCTTTTACTATTTGGTGGAATAATCTCTTTTAAAAACCAAGATGTAACATAAGTACGTAGATTTGAAGAACTGTTATTTTGGCTGACTGATTCAGTCGCATCTTGTGAATCTAAACCTACGCCAAAGTGATAAATAGTTCCATCGTCTTTAGTAATTTCAATTGTCTGCTGATTATTTATAAATTTGACTACTGTATTTTGTAAATCTTTAAAAACAGCCTTATTATTTACAAAATAATATGTACCAGATAAACCAGGTGCATTTACTATAAATTCGTCATATGCAGTATCATTGTCACCATATACTCTCGGATCTGCTTTGAATTGATTGTATAAAACAGCATAGCTTTGAGCATTAAATGACAAATTTGATAAATCTGGTATTGGAGTACCGTTGTCTGGTATTCCTTTAACATTTCTTACAATGGCACCTCCTGCATTTAAGTTCCAGCCTAAACCTACCCAAGATGCAAGTTCGTCTAACTGGATACCGGCACTATTATAGCTTAGATTAATTGGTACAGTTAATTCTTTTGTTTTGATAGTATAAATAGGAATACTGATGTTTATTTTTCCAGTTGAATAATCTACTGGAAATAAACCTGGTTTAGCAAATGAAGCTGCATTAGGACTTACCGGAAAGTAATTAGGGACATCTTTGGTAACTTGCGCTAAGAGTGAACTCGGAATTAATAAAATAATGAATATTACTTTTAGAATAGTAGTTTTGGTCATATAGGCTAATTAATTTATAAAGTAAATTTTGTTTGTAAGAATACTACAATGATAATTATAATTTTGTAGTATAACAGTCAAAATATGTGAATTAATATTAACAAAACTATTCTTTATTGTTAATATGTGTAAAATGTAATTCGCTAGTTAATCGCACTGCTTAAAGGAAATAAGGTAAATGAATTACTGCTCGTAACAAAGATTAAACTTAGTTCGGCAGATTAATAATTTAACCTTGCAGGATATAAAAAAAGAAAACCTCGTAGTAGTTACGAGGTTTTGTAATTAAAATTATTAGTCAGTTATTTACTGATTTTGCTCAAAGAAAGATTTCCTAAAACGATTTCAGCTTTAGGACCTTGATTGGTATTTTGTAAACTTTGGACTTTCCATCCTATTGTCCTTTTTTTAGGCAATGTGTCAAGATTTATAATAATATTATTTTGATAACCTTTATAAAAAGCATCCTTATCTGTGTAATCAGAACCTATAAACCATGTTGAGTAATATCCTTTTAAACTTTCCTTATCACTAACTATAATTAATTGATATTTATCGTTAACTATTTCTGCTTTTTCGTTTTCTGCTCCTGAATATCTCCATTGATGTTCTAACCATGCAGATTTAACGTTTATTGATAAAGTATTATTAATCTTGTACTGTTTTTTACTCGTTGCATATTCCTTAATAAAAACAGCTCTTGCTTTTGATTCTTCTATATTTGTGCTTGCTCCAATACCGCCATTTTCAACAAAGAAATTACAAGAAAAACAAGATATTGAAATCAGTATGCAGAATAAAACACGCAAGGACTCCTTTTTTTTAAGCGAGTAATCTAGAAAAGTTTTAAGTTTCATGACATTTTTTTTAATTAATAGATTTATTCAAGCGGCCCTACAATAACTTTATATTGTGGTTTAGGAGGAAGATTTGGTAAATGTATTATTCTTCCTTAATAGTCTTAGTGATCAAAGCTAGAAACTTTTATAGTCATTGTGCATTTAACCTAATTGATAGATTGGCTTAAGTTTATGAGGAAAACAAAAAACCTGTGCAAATTTATTATGCACAGGTTTTATTTTTAGGTTAGTGATTAAATCTTATTGTTTTGGATTTAAAAAACCAATTGGTATTAATAGAATTACAAAAACAACACTTAGAATAATGATTTTAAAAGGATTATTACCCATATAATTTTTATCAATAAAAAAATCGTTTTTTGAATCATACAGAAAAAGTGCTTTTTGTCCAATAATATAATTTTCGCAATCCTCTGTACTAGTATTAATAATGTATGTTTTTGTTTGAAAATTAATTTTCACATAAGTTTTAATTGATGGAGCAGTACTACATCTTTTGTCTACTATTAAACATTTTTTTACTTCTTTTGTTTCTTTAGATTTAGCATAATCAATGCTATAATAAACGAGCAATAAAAATGTTATTGCTATAAAAAAGATTCTATTTTTGCTATAATTTTTCATGTTTATTCGACTACTCCACCTTCTTCAAGAGTCCCAACTGAAACTGTTGATTTACTTGAACTTGACGAGTCATTTTTAAATAATGTATCTGTTAAAGCATTAAATCCTCCTTCTTTAAAAGCATTCAGTACTGTATTTACTCCGTGATATCCCGCTTCATAATTTTCGAACTTAATTTGAGCTTTATCTAATTTATCTTGTAATTTCCATTTTTTTCTTAAGTTATTTGCCTGACTTATTTTTTCTTTAAGCTTGGCAACTTTAGCAGCACTTTTATTCATTTTACTAAATAATTTGCTTTCTAATTTATCGATATATTTTTGAGGAATAATATTTCCTGCGACTGCCTCAAGTAACCCTCCGGTTAAAGATTTCCAGAAATTGAATTCTCCCTTTCCTGCATCTTTCATAACATTTTCGACAGTTCCTACAAGAAGGTCTACTCCAAAATTAATCATTTTTTTAAACATCTCCTTTCCAACTGGACTTGTAAGTACTGTTTTAAAAGAAGAAATCCCTCCTGATAATGCTCCAGATGCACCTGAGACAGTTAAAGACCATATACTAATGTCAGTGGTCATAGAGGTTTCTAAATCATGCTTGTCAAAAAAATAACTAAAACCTGCTTGGGCAATATAGTCAGATACAACTCCTATAACAAACCCTACAGGGCCAGGCATTTTTCCATCATCATCAATAAAATTTAATGGATCATTATAAACATAAGCAAAGGGAGAATGGTCAGGATTTAATTCTGATAATGGATCAATGTTCATCCATCTGCCAAGAGAAGGATCATAATTTCTGGCATCGTAATCGTATAGATCTAATTCTTCTTGTAGTTCCATGCCATTATACTTATACTTTTGTCCAGCGCTATTTCCTTTACCAGCGTAATCGGTTACAAAATTGTATCCCTTTTGCTTTAAGCCAAAAGGATAATAATTATTTTCTTCTATGATTTCTAGATCATCTGTTACGGTATTTTTAGTATAACTTAATCGTACACTGCCTAGATGATCTCTATATTGATATATATAGTCGAAATTTCCATTATTTTTAGCAACATATCCTTCGGGTTGTGGAAAGAATTTAAGGACATCATTTTCATAAATAAAACCAGAAGCATATTTTGTGGTGTTATTACCAATTTTTTTACTTTGTTTTGCTCCTAACGCATCGTATTTATAATCAATAACAGTCCCATTTGTAAGGGTAATCTGTGTAGGTAGATTTATGTGATTATAAGCAATTGATAATATACCTTTGTTAGTGTCACTTATCATATTTCCATTATTGTCATAACTGTAGTCATCGGTATTGTCTATAGCTGTATTTATAGCATCATCTTTAAATCCGAACCCATCAATTGGTGCAGAATCAGTTACCTTTAATAGTCTATTTCCTCCATCATAGTAATAATTAAGATCATCCATTGTACCAAAATCATTTGGATTAGTAATTAGGGGAACGGGGCTTCCTGTAACGATTGCTCCTAAACGTTTTAAATATGTAATATTACCATTTTTATCATACTTAATAGTTTCGTTGAACTTATTTAAGTTATCAGTTGCATTAATTAATCTGTTTAAACTATCATAAGTATAATGATAACTTTTTAAGCTGGGATCATCGTTGGCTGTTTTCCAAAGAGTCTCACTTATGCTTCCATTAAATAATTTATCTGTTTGACTGTCATTATAATTGATTTGGAAACCAAATAGATCGTTTGCTGCTAAAGTTATTGTGCTATTATTTGTGTCTGAATCATTAATACTTTTTAGCCATCCTCTAATATTGTAACTAAGATTAACATTTTGTAAACGTGATTGATTTACTTTACCTCCAACATCTTTTGTAATTAAGTGTCCAAGATTATCATAAGTATTTGCCACTACAATTTCTTCTGTTTGATTATTAATCTTTTGCTTATGGATTGTCATTCTTCCCATATGATCATAAGTAAATACATCCACGATTGTAATTAATGCTTCGTTTAGTTTTTGATGTGTATTTATCGATTCAAGTATTTTACCTCCAAAATCAAATTGCCTTTTTGCAGTACTTACTATACTAAGATAATTGTTTTTGTTATAGTTATAAATGGGTCTTTCTTTTGAGTCATAGTAAACAACATTTGTAATCCAATCAGAAGTCTCTAGAACACGAATTTTAGAACAAGTGCTTAATCCTTTTGGATTTACAATTGGTGTTATGCCGTAGGATATACTAGAATCACCACCATTTAATTCAGTTGTTAAATTAAGATAATTATCATAATAATTTACGGTAAATAGTTCAACTCCTGTATTTGGTAAAGATCCAACAGGAAAAGAAATATTAGTATAATTAGCAGTTCCTGTTCCAATAATAGTAGAACTAGTAGTTCTGGTTTCGTATAAATTGCTATTTGCATTAGCCGCAGATTGAACAGCTGCTCTTGTAAGATTTACGGCATCTGTATATTCTCCGGTATAAACAATTCTATTAAATGCGTCATACTTAGTAAATAGCCATTTGTTTTTTGTTCTTTGATTAGCGTCTTGAGTTAAAATTTCTCTGTCAAGCTTATCATAAACAATATATTCCCAATCTTTTCCAGGTAGTTTTTTCTCCACCAATCTATTTTTTGTATCGTACTTATATTGGTAACATAAATCATTTAATATAGCTGTAGTAAAAGCTCCATCTGCTTTAGGGGGTAACACAAAAGTCAGATTGCCATAGTCATCATAAATGTAATATGTTTCATGAGATGTATTAACTTCTACGTTATTAACAACTGAGACGCCATATGTTTTTTTAAGTATTAAATGACCATCTTTATCTGTAAATTCTTCAGTAGTGTTATTAGTTCCACTTGTCCAATTTTCATCTTTAATAATAGTTTTAAATAGCTGACCAGTTTGATAATAAGTGGTTGAGGAAGGGATTGCATTATAGGCGTTGTCTGATAAATTTAATGCTACAGTATACAGTTTTACTTCATTTGCTAAATTGGTTTGGTAATCTGTTTTTATTTCATGACCACTGCCTAAAGCCCAATCTGTTCCTGGCGCTGCCTGCTGTAGAACACGATCATCTGGAGAATCTTCAAATTTTTTCTGAGAAAATGGATTTGGAGTAGTACTACTAATTTCGTTTGGGAAATTTGAAATATAATAATTACTTGTACCCAAAGAAGCATTATTTCGATATGACGCTGTGGGATCAATAATTTCTGCATATGGAAGATAATCTTTGTCTTTGCGCCCTATATTATCATATCCAATATAAGTAACAATATCTTTATATGATGGAGATCCTTTTATAGCGATTTTCTGCATTGGGCGACCCAAACCATCATAATAAACAATACTTTCTATAACATCTTTATTTGAAGTAATCTCAGAGCTGCTTTTTAATGCTTTTTGATAATTTCGATTAAAAATATAGTTTTCATTGCTAAACGTTAAAGCAGTGTAAGCATCTGAGGAAATTTTTGCGGTAAAAGTACTTCCAAATTGAATAATAGAAGTAGGTTTAATTATTATACTTTGAGTGGCAACAAGAGTTTGTGGACCACTTTCAGGAGTAACTGTATAATCTGTTTTTGTTATTGTTTCGGAAGTTTGAGCCTGAAACTGACCACTTGTAAAAAGAAATAGTATTGTTAAGTATTTTAATGTATTTATCATTGTACTACTAGTTTTTATATTTATATGTGTTTTCGGAAATAATATTTCCATCGGCGTCTTTTACAAGTTTTAGACGATTTAACTCATCATAATGATAGTAGGTAATATTACCCTTAGGATCAGTAACGGTACTTATCCCAATAAGTGGTTTATAGGTATAAGTAATTACCATAGCATTTGGTAAATTCGTTCTTAATTTATTAAGTTCCGTTATTAATAATTGCTCGTCCATACCATTAGAAAGAGTTTGCAAATTTGATATGTAAGGGTCTACTTGGCTTGAAGTTGCATTGTCAATTTGCGCAATAGGTTTGGTCTGGTTATAACCCCATATGTAAACAGTAGATACCCCGTCTTTTTTACTGGCCTCTTTCACGTTTCCATTTGCATAATAACTTTGAAAATTAACATCTTCAAAATAATTGACTGATTTTGTAAAGTTTAAAATAGGTTTACTATCCTTAAGGTAAGAATCTATAAAAGCAGTGTTAGATCTTTCTAATTTATATATTTTAGATTTAACTATATTGGTGTTGTCATACTTATATTCTGTTAATGAAGAGGATAGGACTTTTTCTGTGCCATTATTTATTGTTTTTTTAACCTCTATTGGAAATTGTAAATTGATATCATTCATTCCTTTAATGACTTGGCCGAAAACGTCCAAAATATAGTTGTTTTCAGGCTGACAAGGACACCAAACGTTATAACAGTTTTGATCTGTTCCACATTTATATTTATTATCAATTTCGCATTGTTTTCTAAAAGCAACACAGTCGACAGTATATTTAATGTTAGTATTATAGTCAGCAGGGTATTTATAATATGTTGATAATTCTTGGCCTTTACTATTTATAGTTTTTATCTTTTTTATAAGATTAATAGTTGGATGATATTCGTTTTCCTCTGTTTCTACTACAGGATTTAATTCATTATTGTCATATGTTGTAGTTACTTTTTTTGTCAAATTATTTTGATAACTAAATATTCTATAACCATGGCTAAAATCCATTGCCCAATTAGACCCCATACTATTCAGATTATAACGATTAGGATCATCATTATAAAAAAAGGAGATCGTGCTAACTTTTTTCTTGTTAGCATTGTAGACACTTAATTCTTTTAATTTACCTCTCTCTATAGAAGTATCATCAAAACGCACAGCATTCATTACATGAGATTTATTATCTGGATTTGCTAGGAAAGTATTAAGTTCTGCAGATTGAAGATTGGTTATATCTGGATTTGTTAAATTTGTGCTGAATTTTGAAATTTTTGCACCTCCATTTTTATAAACTTCTGCTACCTCAGAGTATGTGATGTAATTATCATTATAGTTCATGTAACCTATATTGTCGCCTGCAAGTGAATGTATTCTCCATTGAGAAGCCGGGTAACTATAATAAACTAATGCACCAATCCAACCTGATGATGCTGACCTTACATAAGTCATTCTAGTGACATATTTTGGCCAATAATTTATGATACCACTTGATATTCCTGGTGTTGGGCTGTTATAATTTTGGATATATTTAAACTCGCGAACATTTTGATTTCCTTTATTATCGTTGTCGGTAATTTTTGAGATTCTAATTCCTCCAGCCAAAGGAATATTTGCGTAGTCATAAAGTTTCGGATAAAAATTATTATCAGATTTACGTTCTAGTTTTTTTGAATATGTATGTAATTCGTATTCAAACTCAGATGTACCTTTTGTTTGATAGGTTACAGAAGTTAATACTGCAGTATTTGAATAAGAATTAGGTTCTTTTATGTTTGAAGTGTATTGAATATCGCCGCTTTGGCTGAAGTTAAAAGTAGGAAGCTGTAATTCACCAGTATCATTTCCGCCATTCCAAAAACCCCAATAATCTTTACTGTTTGTAAGCGGGTTAGGCAGGATTTGATTTTGTTTATAAGTAAACTTATAAGGACTTCCAAATTTTTCTTCAACATCAGTTAAAAATACTCTGTTATAATAATTTTGATATTTAAAATTAAACTCTTTTACAGTTTGAGTATCATATTTAATTTGAATACCATCGAGTTTTAAATTTTTCTGATTGAATCTTTGATTTAATCCAATGCTTCCTAAATCACTGGTATTATAAAAAGTATAATCATTTTCGATATAACTAAAATTAATCGTTGTTTTGTCAACAGTAATTTTTTCCAGATAAGAAGTTTTAGTTGCAGTATGATATCTTCCAGATCTAGGTCCAAGAGTATTTCCAGTGGTTTCATTATAGGATAGATTGAACCAGTTTCCTGCATTAAACAAATAATGCTGAGTGTCGCTGGTAGTTCCCGATGGATTGTTGAAATTCTTGTATTCGTATATAAGTTCTCTTCCATTAGGCGCTTTAACTTTTCGTAAATTCCAAGAGGTAATTTTTGGTGCCAGCCCATAGTCGTGATCCAAATCTAAACCCATCGAATATTCTAAATATTTTTTACTTCCTCCAAATGTGTAAACGTAACCTTTAGAATCAGTTATTGTGATTTCAGAATCGACCAATTCAGATTCATGTGTAGCAGCATTACATCTTTGGGCAGCGAATTTTGTTAAGTCAACCTTAAAATTTCCATCCGCTATGACATGTACTTCACCATTGAGGTCAAAGAAAAATTTTCCAGAGTATCCCATAAAATTGAAATTGAACATATCTGGACTTGTTTCATAATTTTTTGAATTATACCTTATTTTAATATCCGGTATAAATACATAATCAGAAGCATTTAGACTTCGATTAAGAAAGGCCTTTTGTTTTGCTAATGCATAATAACCTGAAGTAATAACTTCTATACAACCGCTGCAAGTTACTGATTGATCAACCACATCATCTGGTAAACCCTCTATAGAACGTGTTATGCTTCCTCCGGCATTTATATACCAGTCTAGGCCAACTGCACTAGAACGTTTATTAGGTTTGAAACCTGCAGTATTATAATTAATATCAACTCCAAAAGAGAAATCATTATCAGAATACTTATAAATTGGAACCGAAAGATTCAATGAGCCTGTATACTGAGAAACAGGAATATTCCCATACCTTATAAAATCATAAGTTTGAGGAGAAGGAATATCTATCCTATTTTGACTATAAGCGAAAGAACAAATAAATATTAAACTGGTTATTAAAATTTTTTTCATTGGCTGATTAGGAATTGGTTTAGATTTTGTTTCCCAAAACTAATGAATAATTCTGTCAAAAAAACTGTTGTAGTTTTAATTTTATAGAAAAACTGTTAATAATTTAAATTTAATAACAGGAAATTACAGTAAAATAGGGGTAATTAGTGGTTTTTTGTGATTTTTCAATGTGAATAACTCTTTTTAAGTTTTTATTGTTTGCTACCCAATCGCACTGCTCAACTGGAACATTGGTAAATACATAGCAACTAATAAAACTGCCACCAAAACACCAACAAAAAGAATAATAAACGGCTCTAATACCGTTGTCATTACTTTAGATTGCTGTACAACTTCCTGATTGTATTGTTCGCTTAACTGCTTAAAAACATACTCGGTTTGGTTGGTTTCTTCGGCAACTTTTACAAGGGAAATAATTCGGTTATCGAAGAGAGGAGTGTTTTTTAAACTTGCGCTTAAACTGTTTCCTTTTAAAATGCTATTTTCGACCTGTTCGAGTGCTTCCTGAAGCGGTACAAAATGAATCATCTTTTTCACCATTTGAATACTGTTTAACAACGGAACTTTGGCAGTCGTAAGCAAGGTTACAGCCTGAGTAAATTGTGCCAGATAAACTTTTGTCATAAATGCGCCTAATACAGGAACTTTTACTAAAAAATAATGCAGTGCTTTTTTGTATTTATGGTTGTTCTTAAAAAACTGAGTTGAAAAAATGAAGACGATTATTCCCAATAAAAAATAAAGCCCGTAAGTTTTAGTCCACACCGAGAGTTTTACAATTAACTGGGTCAAAAACGGAAGTTCCATATTATTTTGTTTGAAGATATCCTGAAACATAGGTACTACATAACTCAACATAAAAACTACCACTAAAACGGCTGTACTTAATACAATAGAAGGGTAGGTTAGTGCTGCAATTATGATCCTTTTTTGTTCGTTTTTGCGTTCAAAAAAATGACCAAGTTCCTGGCATACTTGTGCTGTTGTACCAGTTTCTTCACCAATTTGAATAGAATAATACTCATACTCAGTAAACGATTTTGACTTACGTAAGGCTTCAGAAAAAGGCATTCCGTTTACAACATTATTTAATATGGTTTGAATTAAATCTTTATCGGCACTTTTCTTTAATGATTCAATAATCAATGATAATCCTTCCTTAAAACTAACTCCTGCTTTTAATAATACGGCAAGTTCCAGATAAAAAGCCTGTTTCTTTTTATTATTAAAGCTGTCGCCAAAAAGCGTGATTTCTTTCTTTAATAGACTTTCAATACTACTTGGGTTTGCAGATTGAACAGTTTTTTTATTTGGGGTGTTTTCTATTTTAAAGGCCATTTTCCTGATTCATAAAAAAGGTTAAATCATTTTTTTTTGAAACAAAAATTTGATAATCCGGTAATTCTGTTTCTGCAAATATTGAGAGAGCATCTATTTGTCCGCTGCTAATTTCTTTTCCTCTAAAAAAAGCTTTTTTAGGAATAACTTTTAATTTAATAGTATCTCGATTTCGCATGCTGAACTTCTCCTGAAAAGAATAAGTTACAGTGTCGATTTCTGAAGTCATTATTAGTAACTGTTTAGAACTATCGTACATGATATTATGAGGTTCATTAAAGTCCTGCCAAAGCTTTTGTTCGAAAAGAGACAATGTGCTTGTTTTTTCAAAATTAGTTTGAATGGTATGAATTTGTTTTTGAACAATTCGTAAAACACTAAATGCCATACCAACTACAATAGCCGTTATAATCATAACCACTATTAATTCTGAAAGTGTAAATGATTTTAATTTTCTTGCAGCCATATCACTTGTTGTTTTGTAATTTCTTTTTTAGAAATATTATTTACTGCCGAAATTGAAATTATTTTTTTTGTAGAAATGGTTTCCAATTCAATACTAATATCCCAATTTTTAAAATTTTCCTGATAAGGTAATTTTATGGTATTGTTTTGAATTTCATATTCCAGTTCGTTTATTCTGGTTTCTACATTGTGCGTGTTTTTCGAAAAAGTATTAAAAACTAAATTATTTAATATTAAGCTGGCAATGATGAAAATAATGACCACCAAAACTGTAGCCACAATGGCTTCGACTAATGTCGCCGATTTTACTTTTTTTAGTATAACCATTTCAAAACAGTTTTAGGTTCTTGTTCTAAAATTATGCCTCCATAAATTGCAGGTATATTTTCATTTTCGATAGTAGCATTATAGACATGATTCATGAAAATCGAACCCGCCTGATTTGCAACAAATTGTTTCGTATAAACGGATCCGGAAACGGTGCCTTTTATTTCAAAATTTCCATTGCAATATACCTGGCCTTTTATTTTTGAATCTTTTTCTAATACGATTTGGGTTTTAAAATCGGGTTTTTCTTTTGTCTGGAAATAGGTCACACACCCTTTTAAGGAACTTCCTTCACCTATAAAAATTTGATTTTCTAATAAGCTGTTATAATTGGAGTTATTATCAGGATCGTTTTTATTGTCCTGAAATAAAAGCAAAGCCGATGGATAGCTTAAATTGCATTTTTTCCCTAATGTAATTTTTTTTGAAGCAATCGCCTGGAAATTCCCCATAGTTTCGTCTTCAATTTCAATACTTGGCGCAATTAAAATTATATCATTCAATAAAGCCGTTTTCTTGACCTTAATAGCAGTTTCTGATTTAATTATGATATTTCCTGAAATTATTTTATTTTCTAATGTTATGGCATTTTCGGAGTAAAAACCTTTTGTATTTTCTTTAAAAGAATTTAAAATCTTAATCCCAGAATTTAAGTTGATGTAGTCTTCCTGACGGTTAATTTTATATTCTTTTATATAAAAATTTATCGCGTCCAAAAAAGTTTTTTCCATTTTAGGAAGGTTATCAGTACTCTTTTCAATACGGCCATAAATTAATTGCGAACCATAATAACTGTTTCCCGCAATATAACCTGAATTGACACCTTGTTTGGGTAAATAAGCAATACCGGTAATTTTAGTATTGCCCACAACAGTAAGGGCATTATGAGTTTCCTGTAGAAATAGAGTAGGAGTTTTATCTGCAAGGAGCAGAGATCCAATTATGGCAGTTTTGGTAAATTTCTTTTTACGAAATTGTGTCACTGTAATTCCTTTTTGAAATACTCCCCATTGCGATAAATGAGTTTTTATAATTTGATTTTCTTTTTTAACAAAATCAATCTGAGCAGTATCCGTATTTAATTCTTTTTGTTCTAAAAGTGACTGAATACCAATATCGGCGATTTGTATGTTTTCAATAGCACCTTTCGATTGCTCTTTCATGTAAATAAAAGTATACGCATACAAAACCAAGCCAGCTAAAAGCAAAGCAATTAATACAGCAATAAAAACTGTAAATTGTAAAGCGCCAGATTTTATTTTAAGTTTTAATCTC
>Ga0157370_10000540_pt1 | contig 47409 bp, 46 predicted proteins | sample C35metaG_FD_113463 | JGI IMG/M metagenome (GOLD analysis project Ga0157370, IMG submission 113463) | Corn rhizosphere microbial communities from Kellogg Biological Station, Michigan, USA - C3-5 metaG | ecosystem: Host-associated > Plants > Roots > Rhizosphere > Soil | place: USA: Michigan...
GACGTGACCAGGCATCCCGTCCCACTCGAACGTCTGAACGACGCGTTCCGGCGGCGTCACTTCGGCGAAGCGCCCCTCGAAGCCGTGCTGGCCGTTGTCGCTGTGCTCGACGAACCGCCAATGTCCGCCGCGCTTCACCTCGAGCCGTTCGATCACGAGCTTGTTGCCGCGTCCCCACCACTGCGCGACGAGCGTAGGGTCGGTCATGGCTTGCCACACTCGCTCGCGCGACGCGTTGAAGATTCGTTCGATCCGAATCTCGCGGTCGGTCGGTGTCGTGATGGTTGCCTTTGTCGCGGGTGCCTGGTTGGCGGTCGTGGTGGTCATGATTTCCTCCTGGTGCGCTCGAGGAACTCCCCGAGCCGGTTGAGGCGGTCTTCGAGCATCCGCCCGTACGTCGCGATCCACGCGGCCTCGTCGTCGAGTCGGCGCGGTCCGAGCTTGCAATGGCGCACGCGTCCGACTTTCTCGGTGCTCACGAGCCCGGCCGCCTCGAGCACGTGGACGTGCTTCTTGATGCCGGTCAGGGTCATGTCGAAGTCGCGGGCGAGCTCGCTCACCGCGGCGTCGGCGCGTCCCAGGCGCTCGAGGATCCCGCGTCTGGTCGGGTCGGCGAGCGCACCGAATGTACCATCGAGGGTCGTGGAATACTGAACCATATGGTTCAGTATATCAACCCTTCCGTCTCACGTCAAGAGGCGGCGCGGCTCACCAGCGCCGCCTCCATCCGATTGTCACGACGAAGGGCCCGAAGCGAATTCGGCGTCGACCGACGCGGCTAGAGGGTGTTATGGACTTTGGAGAGGAGCGGGGATGGCCGAGGTGCTCCCAAGCGCCACCGCAGCGGGAGCAGGATTGATTGACCCGCTGACTGGCTCCGCTGATTGGAACGGCCGAACAGCTGAACCGCTGATTGAACCGCGGAGGCGCCGAGGCCGCAGGAGAACTGCCGCGAAATGGAGTCTGAAATGGAGTCTGACCAGTCTGACCCCATTTAGCACTCACCAGTTCGAGCTGGTCCTCTCTTGCTCCGGTCAGCGATCTCGTCGAAAGTCCATAACACGCTCTAGTTTTCTTCGAGCAAGCGCATGGGGCGCTACCGTCGCGTTCACGCTCGAGTCACCCTCACGTTCACCAGTCAACATCGCTGGGCTCCGCCATGTCAGTCTCCGCGCAGACGTCACCTGAATCCACGGCCGACATTCTTCGCGATGCCGCCGACCGGTCCATCGCGTATCTCGACGGCCTCGGCGACCGCCGCGTGTCTCCGAGCCCCGAGGCTGTCGCGGCGTTGTCGGCACTGAATGTCGACCTCCCCGACACATCCACCGACCCGGGCGCCGTCCTTCAGCGGCTGGACGAGATGGTTTCGCCGGCGACGATGGCGATGGCGGGCGGCCGGTTCTTCGGATTCGTGATCGGCGCAGCGCTGCCCACCGCGGTCGCCGCGAGTTGGCTCGCGACGGCGTGGGATCAGAACACGGGCCTCTACAATGCTACGCCCGGCACCGCGGTCATAGAGGAGGTCGCGCTTCGCTGGCTCGTCGACGTGCTTGGACTGCCTCCCGGGACGTCGGGCGGATTCGTTACCGGAACGACGGTCGCTCACATCACCGCGCTCGCCGCCGCGCGGCACGTCGTCCTCGAGAAGGTCGGCTGGAACGTGGAAGCCGATGGACTGATCGGCGCGCCGCCGGTCACGGTGATCACCGGCGCCGAGGCGCACCCGACGCTGTACAAGGCCCTGGGCGTGATCGGGCTCGGGCGCAATCGCGTGGTGAAGGTGCCGGTCGACTTGCAGGGTCGCATGCGCGCAAGCGCGCTGCCGCGCATGAGCGGACCAACCATCGTCTGCGTGCAAGCCGGCAACGTGAATACGGGCGCGTTCGATCGGACCGCGGAGATCTGCGACGCCGCGCACGATGCGGGTGCGTTCGTGCACGTGGATGGCGCGTTCGGTCTCTGGGCGCGTGCGACCAAGGCGCTCGCCCATCTGGGCGCCGGCATCGAGCGGGCCGACTCCTGGGCGACGGACGCGCACAAATGGCTCAACGTTCCGTACGACAGCGGCGTCGCGTTCGTGCGCGACGCCGACGCGCTACGGGCCGCGATGGCCGTGACCGCCGAGTACTTGCCGACGAGGTCCGAGCATCGCAACCCGTCCGACTACACGCCGGAGCTCTCGCGCCGAGCGCGAGGGGTCGAGGTGTGGGCGGCCCTGCTTGCGCTCGGGCGCGAGGGCGTCGACGAGCTCGTCTCGCGAAACTGCCGTCAAGCGCGGCGATTCGCCGAGCGTTTGTCGGCCGCAGGGTTCGAGATACTGAATGACGTGGTGCTGAATCAGGTCCTCGTCGCGTTCGGCGACGCCGAACGTACGGCGCGGGTGATCGCGGCGATTCAGGCGGAGGGGACGTGCTGGGCGGGGATCACGGTGTGGCAGGGCCGGACGGCCATGCGCATCTCGGTAAGCTCTTGGGCGACGACGGATGCGGACGTCGAGCGGAGCGCGGACGCGATGATTCGCGTCGCCAGAGCGTAGCCGCTCGGACTCACTCTCGCTCCGGATTACGCCGGCTCGCGCCGGATGCCCGTCTGATGCATCTTGAACCCCCGACAGGCCGCTGCGGGGGGCAATGAAGAGGGATCACCGGCGTTCGTCGCGCCAACGCTACCTCGGGTTCGTTCAGGACTACAAGGATCGCCGCCTCGACGACGCGACCGAGGCGCGCAAGAACCAGAGCCTGATCGCCGAGCCCGCCGGCGACGGCGGGACGCCCATCGCTCCGGAACCGGAACGCCCGGGCAAACGGCGCGAGCGTCTGCGCGAATACCTGCGATGGCTTCGCCCACATCGCTACGCGGTCGGCTTCGTTTTTCTGCTGGCCATCGTGGCGGCCGGCCTCGAGATGATCGAGCCGCTGTTCATGCGATTCATCATCGACAAGGTGCTGCTCAACGTGAGCCTGAACACCGCCTCGCGGCTGGCGCGTCTGCAGCTCGCGGGCGTGGCGTTTCTGGTCGTCGTCGTTGGATCGAATCTGATCGGCGCGGTCAAGGACTATCGCCAGCGGTTGCTCAACGTCCGCGTGATGCTCTCGCTGCGCCGCTCGTTGTTTCACCGCCTGCTCCACCTGCCGCTGCCGGCGCTGTGGGACATGAAGACAGGTGGCATCCTGTCACGCTTGACGGGCGACGTGGAGACGACGACCGGGCTGCTGCAGATGGCGGTCGTGTCGCCCGCCGTGTCGTTCATCCGATTGATCATCGCCGTGATCATTCTGCTTTCATTGAATTGGCGATTGGCCCTGACGGCTCTGGCGATCATTCCGGGCATCATGCTGGTGAGCTTGACGGTGGCGCGGCGAGTGCGGCCGATCTACCGATCCGTGCGCAAGGACGCGGAGGAGATCGACGGACGGGTCGGCGAGACGTTCTCTGGGATCCGGGTCGTCCGCGCGTTTCGTCGCGAGATCCTCGAGCTGCTCACGTATGTTCGCGGGCGACATACGGTGTTGCGCAAGGAGTTGTTCGCCCATCGGCGAGAGCTGATTCTGTGGACGTCGTGGGGACTGCTGCTGAGCGGCGTCAACGTGGTGATCGTCTGGTACGGCGGCTATCTGAACATCGCCGGCCGCGCGTCGATCGGCGACATCATGGCGTTCCAGTGGTATACCTTCTTGCTGCTCAACCCCGTGTGGCAGATCGTCAACTCGTTCTCGGAGCTTCAACGCTCGCTGGCGGCGATGGAGCGCGTGTTCGACGTGTTGACGATGGAGCACGACAAGCCGGACCGCCCCGACGCGCGCGATGCGCCCGGCGTCGTGCGCGAGATCAAGTTCGACGACGTCGAATTCGAGTATCGTGAAGGCCGGCCGGTCGTTCGCGACTTCAACGTGACGGTGCGGGGCGGATCGGTCGTCGCGCTCGTCGGACGAAGCGGCGCCGGAAAGACGACGGTGACGGACCTCGTCGCGCGGTTCCACGATCCGACGCGCGGACGCATCCTGGTCAACGGCTCGGACATCCGGGACTTTCGTCTGCGCACCTATCGCGATCTGCTGGCGATCGTGCAGCAGGACGTCTTTCTGTTCGACGGATCGGTGCGCGACAACATCGCGTATGGGCGGCACGATGCCACGGACGCCGACATCGAGGACGCGGCGCGGCGCGCCAACGCGCACGAGTTCATCGTCAAGCTTCCGGAGCAGTACGAGACGTTCATCGGCGAGCGCGGCGTCAAGCTCTCCGGCGGCCAGTGTCAGCGGTTGGCGATCGCGCGCGCGGTGCTGGCGTCGCCCCAGATTCTGATCCTCGACGAGGCGACGAGCAACCTCGACACGGAGAGCGAGCAGTTGATCCAGCAATCGATGGCCGCGCTGCTCGCCGGCCGCACGACGTTCGTGATCGCGCATCGCCTGTCGACGATCCGGCGCGCCGACGTGATCCTGCTGATGGAGGACGGACGCGTGATCGAGCGCGGAACGCACGAGGAGCTGATGGACGCCCGCGGCGTCTACCACGACATGGTGCTACGCCAGATGGCGGCGTCGGCGCAGGACGGCCAAGCGCTCTGGCACGGGTGACGATCGCTACTGCACGCTCAGAAGCTGGACGTCGAACACGATCGTGCTGTTCGGCCGAATGGCGCCGTTGCCGCCCGCGCCGTATGCCAGCGCCGATCCGATGACGAGGCGTCGCTTGCCTCCGGCTCGCATGCCAAGGAGTCCCAACTCCCACCCTGGGATCACCGCTCCGGCGCCAAGCGGAAAGGTGATCGGCGTCCCGCCGACGTTGCTGTCGAACTGTGTACCGTCGACCAGCCAACCGGTGTACGTGATGCTGAGGGTCCGGCCGGTTGCGGCGGTTGTCCCCGTCCCAGTGACCAGGTCTTGGATGTAAAGCGCGTCCGAGATCTTGGTCATCTGCGTGAGGTCGACGCCGAGCGACGGGGCGAAGGTGTCCGTTGCCGGGTTGGAGGGTGAGCCGTTTTCGGTGGTGCTCAAACATGCCGCGAGCAGAACGAGCGGCAGCATTGATACGATCCGACCACGGAAACTGCGGAGACGACGGGCAGGCGACGACATGAGCTCTCGGAAGGTGTGGAGACTACTGTTTGGTCACGGTGAGACCGCTGACGGTGCCTTCGGTGTTATGGGAGAACCGGATTCCATACACGCCGTCGGTCGACTTGAGCTTGCCGGGCGCCACGAGCGCGGACTTGTCGTAGCTGGCCACGACGGTGCCGTTGATCGCGCATTCGACCTTGTTGCCCTTGACCGACAGCGCGATCTCCTGCGTCACCGGCTGTCCGGGGCTCGCGGCCTTGTGCACAGCGGCATTGGCCTCGCCGCCGCCATTCATCTGGAACGGTTGCGGTCCGAATCCACGAACGATGAACTTGCCGCTTCCGTACGCCGCACAGTACAGGTAGCTCTGGGCGTCGGTTCCCATGTCGTTGCCGGCAATGAAGACCCCGTACGGGTGAGGATGGTTGTTCAGGTTCATGTATTTCGGTTCGGTAAACGTCGCCTTGACGGTATAGTTCCCCGCGGCTTTGTTCGCCGGATTCCAGTACGCCGCCGCCGGCCCGGTCGTGACGTGGAGCGCGCTGCCTTCGGCGGCGAGCTTCGAGTTGGCGAGCACCTGGCCACGCGATGCCTCGTTGGGGTCGATCTTCCCCATCCAGCCGGGCACCGAGATGCCGCCGCCGGCGACGGCGCGCGACGTTTCCCCGCCCTGGGCTACGGCGAGGCCGGGAGCAAGCAGAACTGTGGCAACGACGAGGGCGGAGCGGTGGGCGCGTCGCATGGTCGAACCTCTCGAGGGAGATGTGGCTGCACTAACGATATCGACCGTTCACCATCAAGTCGATTGGCGCGGCAAGGCTGCCCCGTTGAACAGCGGACGTGGTTCGAAAGTTCCGGCCCGGCGGCCACCCTCGCAGCGGACCCGGCGCGTCCGGGACTCGGACCTCAGACTGTGAGCAATCGCGAGAAGAACGATCGGTAGCGTTGCAGAGCCTGCCGCAGGTCTTCGGTCGAGACATCGTCGCCGCGGTCCCACTGGCGCTCGAGCTCGGCGCGCTCGCTCCCGAACGAGTCGGCGATCCGCTTGATGACGTCGGACACGAGCGCGTCAGCCTGCTGCACGGCCTGGCGCGGCTCGTCGACGAATCCCGTCTGAATTTCCGTCCATCGCGCGTTGAACTGGCGCAGCGTCGCCGGCTCGAAGAGAGCGGGCGGCTGAGTGTCGGGTGCCTTGTCGGCAGGTTGGGCCTGGACGCGCGGGCGAACGACTTCACGATCGGCCGGCCGCTCGCCGGCCATCGAACGGTCGGGCTGGTCGGCCGCCGGCAAAGCAGCGTCCGACGCGTCGGGCTCGAGGCGATCACGCTCGTCACTCATGGTCTCACGTCCCGGTCGACGCGGATTGGCCGCTGGGTATCGGCGCGGGCTCGGTCGCCGTCGGGGGAGCGATCGCTCGGCGCAGGCTGAGCGTCGCGCCCCACCGCGCGCTCGACGGGACGCTCCGTCATGTGCTCTCGGTCCTCGAGCAGATCCTGAAACAGCTCGCGATAGTAGACCATCGCCTGGCGGAGATCCTCGGTCGTCGCCATGCCGCGGCGATGCCGGATCGCGATCTCGCGCGCGGCGCGGTAGTTCTGCACCACGCGGCCATGATGAACCGAGAGATCCGCGGCCCGCTGGTCGAAATCCGACACGGGGTAGCCGCGCGTCTTCATCACGTCTTCGACCAGCCCGTCAGCGCGCGTCACGGCGCCCCGGGGATCGTCGACGAACATGGCTTGCACATTCCGCCACTGTTGCGTGAACTGCCCGCGCTGCTCGGCGGAGAGGGGGCGAATGTCCAGGTACTCGACGCGCTCCTGGCGCTTCGTCAATTCCTCCTCGGCGCGACGCTGATCGCCGACCTGCCTCACCGTATGCGTGTACTCCGGACCGTACTGGGCCCGCAGATCCATGGTGCGGCGGCGCTGCACGGCCACGTACCAGGCCGCGACACCGATCACGATTAACAGGACGATGATTCCGATGACCGCAGCTGCGCTCATGACGCTCCCTCCGCACGGTGTTCCAGGGTCGTACGCTGAACGGATGTGTGTTGCAGCTACGGTGCCAGCGGAGATGGCGCGAAGTGGCGGTGTCGTCGAGCTCGCAACGCGGCGTGACGTGTGTCGTATTCGCGCCACCACTTACACGGCGGGAGCGGCGCTTGGCATATTGCATCATGCATCGCGGGCGAGTCGCGCCCTCGACGCGCTCACGCGTTCGCGAAGATCTGATGTCGAATCCTGACGAAATCGAGTTCGGCGAGGCGTCGCTCGAAGACGATGCGGTCGACGAGGCCTCGGACGAGAGTTTCCCGGCGAGCGATCCGCCGAGCTGGGAACCGTTGCACGTTGGGTCGCCGCATATCCGGGCGAATCAGCCGGCGAGAAAGCCGGTTGATGGGCCCGACGAGCTGCGGTAACGATTCCCAGCTGACTGCACGCTCGTCGAAGGGTGCTTCGCGCCGTCGACGATTGTCGCTCGCCTCTTGAGCTTCGCGCCCGCGGCGCGTCACTTTCCGGTCGGCGCCGGCGGCTCGTGCCATATCCCCTGCTGCCGCCGGCGATCGAAGGCACCCTGCGTACTCAACAAGGCGGATTTCGTGCGTGCGTCTCCCTCCTGCTCCTTCCTCTTGTTCGTTCTCCTCGCGGCGTTCGCCGCCCCGTCGCTCGCGACCGGGCAGGCGGCCGACGTCACGACGGCGATGCATTGGCGCGAGATCGGCCCCACGCGCGCCGGGCGTGCGCGGGCCCTGTCCGGCGTCCCGAGTCAGCCGAACGTGTTCTACATCGGATTCGATAACGGCGGCGTCTGGCGCTCGACCGACTACGGGTCGACCTGGATACCACTGTTCGACAAGGAGCCGACGGGCTCGATCGGCGCGATCGCGGTGGCGCCGTCCGATTCGAACGTCATCTACGTCGGCACTGGCGCCGGAATCATCAGGCCCGATCTGTCCGTGGGCGACGGCGTCTACAAGTCGATCGACGGCGGCAAGACGTGGGCGCATCTGGGCCTGCAGGACACACAGATGATCGCGATGATCGATGTCGACCCCAAGGATCCGAACCGGCTGTTCGTCGCGGCGCTCGGACACCCGTACGGGCCGAACGCCGAGCGCGGCGTGTTCCGCTCGACCGACGGCGGCAAGACGTTTCAGAAAGTCTTATACAAGGACGAGTACACGAGCGCCAACGACGTCCGGATCGACCCGGCGAACCCGGCGACGGTATACGCCACGTTGTGGCAGCAGCAGCAGAGCTTCATCGAGGGCGCGGAATTCGGGGGCGCCGGCAACGGCATCTTCAAATCGACGGATGGTGGCACGACCTGGAAGCAGTTGACCGACGGACTTCCGGCGGTGATCCAGGCCAACCTCGCCATCGCGCCGAGCAATCCGCAGACGGTGTACGCAACCGTCGCGGGGACGGCGCCGGCGGCGCAGGGCGGCGGCCGCGGTGGGCGCGGCGGCGGCACGACGGGCGTCGTGGGCTTCTATAAATCGACCGACGGGGGCGAGCATTGGCGCCTCGCGATCAACGAGCCCGGCGCGGCACCGCGCGCGCCGGACAATCGGCCGCTGGCGCGCATCGGCGGCGGCGATCTCCCGACGATCGTGGTCGATCCCAAGAACGAGAACGTGGTCTACAGCGCGTCGACGGTGTTCTGGCGGACCGAGGACGGCGGGCTCACCTGGTCCGCCGTGCGCGGGGCGCCCGGCGGTGACGACTATCAGAAGGCGTGGATCAACCCGAACGACCCGAACATCCTGCTCGTCGTGTCGGATCAGGGCGGCGTGGTCTCGGCGAATCGCGGATTGTCGTGGAGCAACTGGTACACGCAGCCGACGGCCGCGATGTATCACGTGTCGATCGACAATTCCTTTCCCTTCCGCGTCTGCGGCGGGCAGCAGGACTCGGGGTCGGCGTGCGTCGACAGCCGATCGATGGACGGCGAGATCACCTTCCACGATTGGCATCCGGTGAACATTCAGGAGTACGGCGTCGCGGCGCCCGATCCGAAGAATCCCGACCTGGTGTATGGAAGCCAGCGAACCAACGTGTCGCTGTACAACCGGAAGACCGGTCAGACGACGACGTTGGGCCCGTCCGCCGATGCGCGCGGCACGGCGTTCGGCCGCAACGTTCGCACCATGCCGATCAACTGGTCGCCGGTCGATCCCAGCGTGATGTTCTACGTCTCGAACGTCGTGTGGAAGACGACCGACCACGCGCACAGTTGGACGCGCATCAGCCCCGATCTGGCGCGCCAGACGTGGGCGGTGCCGGCGAACACGGGCAAGTACGCGAGCAGCGTGACGCCCGCGCCGCTCGGCAGCATCACGGCGCTGTCGCCGTCGCCGCGCGACGTGAGGATTCTCTGGGCGGGTACGGACGACGGCAACATTCAGGTAACGATGGACGGCGGCGCGAAGTGGACGAATGTGACGCCGCCGCAGATCAAGGCGTGGACGCGCATCTTCAACATCGACGCCGGACACTTCGACAACCTCACGGCGTACGCCGCGGCGAACACGCTGCGTCTGGACGATCTCAACCCGCACTTCTGGCGCACGCACGACGGCGGCAAGACATGGACGGAGATCGACAACGGCATCGCGCCGGGCGCGGTCGCCAACTCCATCCGCGAGGATCCGAAAAAGAAAGGATTGCTCTACGCGTCGACCGACGTGCAGGTCTGGGTCTCGTTCGACGACGGCGACCACTGGCAGTCGCTCAAGCTCGACATGCCGGCAGTCTCAGTGCGCGACATCCAGATCAAGGACGACAGCACCTGTCTGTGCTCCGACCTCGTGGCGGGCACGCACGGCCGCGGCTTCTGGATCCTGGACGACGTGACGCCGCTGCGTCAGGCCGCGGAAGCACGCGCGGCGCAGTCGGCGAACGCGGCGTATCTGTTCAAGCCGGCGACCGCGGTGCGCGTTCGATACGCGGCGAACGACCCGACGCCCTGGCCGCCCGAGGTTCCGGCCGGCGAGAATCCGCCGCCGGGCGGCATCATCGACTACTATCTGCCGGCGAGCGCGTCCGGCCCGGTGAAGCTCGAGATCCTGGACGGCGCCGGGAAGCTCGTTCGTTCATACTCAAGCAATGATAGAATTCCAACGCCCGACCCGGCCGTCGATCCGGCGGCGTACAATCGCTTGTGCCAGGCCACGCCGACGGCGGCGCATTGCGGACTCCCGCTCTACTGGCCGGCGCCGCGGATGGAGCTCTCCACGCGAGCCGGTGCGCACCGCTTCAGTTGGGACCTGCACTACAATCCCATCGGCACCGACGAAGGGCCGCCTGAGGACGACGATGCGGCCCAGGGCGCGGTGCCGCATCACACGTACCCCGCGGTGAACGCTCCGTGGGCTCCGCCGGGCACGTACACGGTGCGTCTCACCGTCGACGGCAAGGCGTACACGCAGCCGCTCACGCTCCGTCTCGATCCACGCGTCAAAACGCCGGCGGCCGGGCTGGCGCAGCTCGCGACGTTGTCGCGCGAGATGTACGAGGGTGCGTCGGCCGCGCACACGGCGTACAACCAGGCGCGCGCGTTATCGGCGCAACTCGCCGGCATGAGCGGCGAAGACGCCGTCGCGTTCAAGGCGAAGATCGATTCGCTCGCGCCGCCGGCGGCGGGCGGGCGGCGTGGTCGTGGCTTTGGCGGCGGCCGCGGGCGCGGTGGTGCTCCGCCGGGACCGCCAACGCTCGAGGCCGCGAGCAACGCGATGATCGCCGCCGCAATGTCGATGCAGAGCGCCGAGGTCACGCCAACGGCAGCCCAAGTTGCGGCGTGCGCGCGTGCGCGCGCGACGTCGGCCGACGCGCTCAGACGGTGGACGGCGCTCAGGACGACGGGCCTCGCGGCGCTCAACGGCAAGCGCAAAGCCGCCGGTCTGCCGGCAATCACTCCCTCTGCCGCCAAATAAGCCCAAATAGGGTCAGACTCCATTTCCCGAAATGGAGTCTGACCCCATTTCCCGAAATGGAGTCTGACCCTATTTAGTCCGCCCCTCCGACTCGAGCGATCAATGCGCCAATCACTGTTCGTCATCGCCACCGTGCTCGTCGCGTCGGTCGCCCAGGCACAGCAGCCGGCGCCGCTCTTCACCTTCCAGGAGGTGATGATTCCGGTTCGCGACGGCGTCCACTTGCAGACGGTCATCATGGCGCCGGCAAACCAGACCGGCCCGCTGCCGATCCTGTTTCGACGGACGCCCTACGGCGTGCCCTCCGCGGCATACACGCAGATGCCGCCGAACCTCGAGCAGCTCGCGCGCGACGGGTACATCTTCGTCATTCAGAATCTACGCGGACGCTTCAAGTCCGAGGGCGTGTTCAAGCTGTCGTCGCAGGTCGATCTCGCCGACTCGACGTCGACGAACGAGACGACCGACGCCTACGACAGCATCGACTGGCTCGTGAAGCATGTGCCGAACAACAACGGCAAGGTCGGGATCTTCGGCGTCTCGTACGACGGGCTCACCGCCGCGCTCACCCTGCTGCATCCGCATCCCGCGCTCAAGGCCGTGAGTGAGCAGGCGTCGCCCGTCGACCAATGGATGAACGACGACGACCACCGCTATGGCGCGCTGCGCGAGAGCTACGCGTTCGAGTACGCGGTCTACGAGCAGGCGGACAAGAACAAGAACACGCACTTCGACTTCGACGTCTACGACGGATACTCGTGGTATCTCGCGCTCGGTCCGCTGTCGAACATCAACGCCAAGTATCTGCACGGCTCCATTCCCTATTGGAACGAAGTCGTCGCGCACCCGGACTACGATTCGTTCTGGAAGAAGGAGGCGTGGGTCAACCAGCTCCACGCGTCGCCCGTGCCCAACCTCAACGTGGCCGGCTTCTTCGATCAGGAGGACCCCTGGGGACCATGGCAGATCTTCCGCCATGCCGCCGAGCATGACCCGGAGAACGTCAATTTCATGGTAGCGGGGCCGTGGTATCACGGCGAGTGGCATGCCCCCAAGGGCGACAGCATCGGCGCGATCGCGCTCGGCGGCCATGAAACATCGCGCGAGTTTCGCGAGAACATTGAGGCGCCGTTCTTCCGCTACTATCTCCATGGCCAGGGACAGAAACCGGCGTGGAAGGCGATGACGTTCCAGTCCGGCTCCAACCGGTGGCGCACCTACAGTGCGTGGCCCGTCGCCGGAACGACGATGAGGAATCTCTACCTGCACGCCGACGGAACGCTGTCGTTCGAGAAGCCCAAGGCCGGCGAGCGGGCGTCGCGGGAATACGTCTCAGATCCGGCGAACCCGGTTCCGTACCGACAGCGTCCGATCTCGCCGACGTATCCGGCGGGCGACTGGCGCACATGGGAAGTTGCCGATCAGCGCTTCGTGGACGGGCGGCCCGACGTTCTCACGTTCACGAGCGCGCCGCTCGAGCAGGATCTGACGATCACCGGCCAGGTGGCCGCCGATCTGTTCGCGTCCACGTCGGGGACCGACGCTGACTTCGTGGTAAAGCTGATCGACGTATATCCCGAGAACGCGCAGAAGAATGCGTGGGACCCGGATGCCGGACCGCGGCCGGGCGAGTACGCGCACTCGGTGAACGGCTACGAGCTGCCGATCGCGATGGAGGTGCGCCGCGGGCGGTACAACACGAGCTACGAGCATCCGCGGCCGCTCGCCGCGAACACACCGGTGGAGTGGAAGATTCCGCTCCGCGACCGCGATCACGTTTTTCTCAAGGGGCATCGGCTGATGGTGCAGATCCAGTCGACGTGGTTTCCGCTCATCGACCGGAATCCGCAGAAGTACGTGCCCAGCATCTACGCGGCGAAGGCCGCGGATTTCGTGAAGGCCACGCAACGCGTGTACGCAACGCCGGCGATGGCGTCGCACATCGTCCTGCCGGTGGTGCCGTAGACGTCGCCTTCCCTATTGAGTTATGCCGGTCCCCGGCGCCACTTTGTCTGAGTCATTCACCCCGATCTCCATGAAACGGCTCGCTCTCATATTCGCCACGGCGCTCGTCTCCTCCGCCTCGGCCCAACAACCCTCGGCCGCCCAGATCGCCAAATGGGAGCAACAAGCCAAGGGCATCACCATCGTCCGCGACGACTGGGGAATCCCTCACGTGTTCGGGAAGACGGACGCCGACGCCGTATTCGGCGTGATCTACGCCCAGGCCGAGGACGACTTCAATCGCGTCGAGACGAACTTCATCAACTCGATGGGGCGCCTGGCGGAAGCCAAGGGCGAGGCGGAGATCTATCGCGACCTTCGCATGAAGCTGTTCATCGATCCCGACACGATGAAGGCGGACTATGCCAAGAGCCCGCAGTGGCTCAAGGCGCTGATGAATTCCTGGGCGGACGGCCTGAACTACTATCTGTACAAGCATCCGCAGGTGACGCCGCGGGTGATCAAGCACTTCGAGCCGTGGATGGCGCTCACGTTCAGCGAGGGAAGCATCGGCGGCGACATCGAGCGCGTGAACCTCAATCAGCTCGCCGCGTTTTATGGAAAGGAGCCCGAGGCCAAAGTGTCCGGCGAGGACGAGCTCGAGTACGTCGAGCCCACCGGATCGAATGGCATCGCGATCGCGCCGTCGAACACCGTGAACCATCACGCGCTACTGCTGATCAATCCGCACACGTCGTTCTTCTTCCGCGCCGAGGTGCAGATGACGAGCGACGAAGGACTGCACGCGTATGGCGCCGTGACGTGGGGACAGTTCTTCATCTATCAGGGCTTCAACGACCGGACGGGCTGGATGCACACGTCGAGCGGCGTGGACGCGGTCGACGAATACCTGGAGACGGTGACGAAGCACGGCGACCGGTTCTTCTATCGGTACGGGTCGAAGGAGCTTCCGGTCGTCGCCACCAAGATCACCATTCCCTACAAGACCAGCACGGGGATGGCGAAGAGGGAGTTCACCGTGTACCGCACGCAGCACGGGCCGATCGTGCGCGAAGCGAACGGAAAGTGGGTGGCCATCCGGCTGATGCAGGAGCCGCTCAAGGCGTTGATGCAGTCGTACACGCGGACCAAGACCAAGGACTACAAGTCGTTCCGCCAGACGATGGAGCTGCACACCAACTCGTCCAACAACACGATCTTCGCCGACGGCGACGGCGACATCGCGTATTTCCACGGCAACTTCATCCCGAAGCGCGACCCGAAGTTCGATTGGACGAAGCCCGTGGACGGCAGCGATCCGGCAACAGACTGGAAGGGACTTCTGTCCATCGACCAATCGCCGAAGCTGTTGAATCCCGCCAGCGGCTGGCTTTACAACAGCAACAACTGGCCCTGGTCCGCGGCGGGGCCGAGCAGCCCGAAGAAGGAAGATTTTCCGGCCTACGTCGAGATGGGGCGGGAGGAATCGCCGCGCGGGTACCACGCGATGCGTGTATTGGAGAACAAGAAAGACTTTACGCTCAACTCGCTGATCACGGCCGCGTACGACAGCTATCTGCCGGCCTTCGAGCGAATGATTCCGGCGCTGCTCAAGGCGTACGACGGGACGCCGGCCGACAATCCGCTCAAAGCCAAGGTGGCCGAGCAAATCAAAGTGCTGCGCGGCTGGGACTATCGGTGGTCCGTCACGTCGGTGCCGACGTCGCTCGCCGTGTTCTGGGGCGAGGAGATCGGACGGCGCGTCGGCGCCGACGCGCGGCGCGCGGGAATGTCCGCCGAGCGGTACGTCGCCACGAGTGCGCCGGCGGAGCAGCAGCTTCAGGCGCTGGCCACGGCGTCCGACAAGCTCGCGGCCGATTTCGGCAGCTGGAAGACGCCGTGGGGCGACATCAATCGCTTCCAGCGTCTCACCGGCGACATCGTCCAACCGTTCAATGACGCCGGACCGAGCATCCCGGTCGGGTTCACGTCGTCGCGCTGGGGATCGCTGGCGTCGTTCGGAGCGCGCGCCTATCCCGGCACGAAGAAATGGTACGGCACCAGCGGAAACAGCTTCGTCGCGGTGATCGAGTTCGGCGACAGCGTGCGCGCCAAAGCCGTTACCGCCGGCGGCGAAAGCGGCGATCCGAAATCGCCGCACTTCAACGACGAGGCACAGCGATACAGCACGGGCGACCTGCGGGACGTCTACTTCTATCGCTCGCAGCTCAAAGGACACACGGAGCGCGAATACCACCCGGGCAACTGATGACGGCCGAGACGCCGGCGGCGCGTTAGGCCGGTCGGGTGGCCGCGATCTTTCATTTCGAGCATCGGCTCCAGCGGCCGCTCAGCCGGCGTGCGTTCATCGGCCGGTTGGCTCGGCAGGGAACGTACGCGGGTGTTCTCGTCGCCCTGTCGACTTTGGTCGGCATGGGTGGCTATCACTGGATCGCGGGGTTCACCTGGGTCGACTCGTTTCTCAACGCCTGCATGCTGCTGGGCGGCATGGGGCCCGTGGGCGATCTGCGCGGCAATGGAGGGAAGATCTTCGCGGGACTGTTCGCGCTGTACGCCGGATTGGTGTTTCTGGCCGTCGGCGCGCTCCTGCTCGCCCCTGTGTTTCATCGCGTGCTGCACCGGTTCCACGCCGACGCCACCGCGGGCGAATCGAACGGGTGACCGCGGCGTTATGGCCGCCGCTGCATCGCGCACGCGTGCTCCCGGGCACTCGTGGTCCTATCTTTGCCCCATGATCGATTCCGACACGTTTCGCAGCGTCCTTGGCCGATTCGCCACCGGTGTCACGATCGTCACCGCGCGCGACGACGCCGGCGCGGATCATGGAATGACGGTGAGCGCCTTCTCCTCGCTCAGCCTGGAGCCGCCGCTCGTGCTCCTCTGCGTCGACCACGCGGCATCGATGTACGACCTGCTGCTGACCCATCCGCGATTCGGCATCAGCATTCTCTCATCGGAGCAGGAGGCCTATTCGCGGCGGTTCGCCGACCCCGAGTCGGACCGGTTCGACGGCATTGCGTACACCCGGGGGGACAGCGGCGTGGTGTTGCTCGACGAGGCGCTCGCGCATCTCGAGTGCCGCGCCATCGAGCACCACGAGGGCGGCGATCATACGATCTTCATCGCCGAGGTCGAGCGCGCCGAGCCGAAGCACGGCCGGCCGCTGCTGTACTACCGCGGCGGCTACGCGCAGCTCGAGCGGTGACCGAGCCGTGCTGACGCCGGTGCGCCGACGCGGCGTCGAGTACCTGGATGATCCGGACGTCGACCCCGGCGTGCGCCACCGCGCGCAGCGCGACATCGCGCGCTCCAACCGACTGCTCGGCGGGTTGCGCGCCGCGGCCATCGAGGTGCAGAGCGCGATCGGAGCCGTCGATGGGTCCCCGACGCTGCTCGACATCGGGACGGGGCTGGCCGACATCCCCGAGCGGGCCGCCGCGGTCGCCGCGGGCGCCGGCATCGCGCTGACGACGATCGGCGTCGACGGTGCGCCGTCACTGCTCGTCGAGGCGCGCGGGTGCGTGACGTACGCCGTCTGTGCGAGCGCGTTCGCCCTTCCCTTTCGCGACCGCAGCGTCGACGTCGTGATCTGCTCGCAGCTGCTGCATCACTTCGATTGGCCAGACGCCGAACGCGTCGTGCGCGAGGCGAACCGCGTGGCCGCGCACGCAGTGATCGTGAGCGACTTGCGCCGAAGCTGGATGGCCGCCGCCGGATTTTGGATCGTGTCGATCGTGCTGGCCTTTCATCGCGTCACCCGCCACGACGGCGTCGTGTCCGTGCTCAGGGGGTTCACGGCCGGCGAGCTGCGGCAGGTCGTCGAGGCAGCCACCGGCGTCACGCCGACCGTCCGCCGGCGGTTGGGCTATCGCCTGACGGCGCGCTGGACGCCGCCGTCATCCACGGGACCGGGACGATGAGCCAGCACGAGCTCGGCCCGATGCCGGCCGATCGCCGCATGACCACGATCGACGAGCGAACCGTGCGCGCGCCGCTGCCGGTCATCTTTGCGCTCGCCGCCGACGTCGAGCGCTGGCCGACGTACCTCGCGCACTATCGCTATGTCCGCTTTCACGAGCGCGCTCCGGACGGGGGCGGGCTCGTCGAGATGTCGGCCAACCGGCCGTTCGGCGCGGCCAACTGGCCGACCGTATGGACTTCGCTCATGAGCGTCACCCCACCGGGCGGTGAGGCGCCACCGGTCATCCGGTTTCGCCACGTGCGCGGTGTGACGACCGGTATGGACGTCGAATGGAGCTTCCACGCGGTGAGCCAGGGGACGCTGGTACGAATCGTCCATGTGTGGAACGGTCCGTCGTGGCCGCTGATTGGTGAACTGGCGGCCCGCGGCGTCATCGGGCCCGTTTTCGTGCACGGCATCGCGTCACGCACCCTTGCCGGACTTGCCCGCGCCGCCGAACGTACGACGAGCTGACCCACGCAACGAGGTGTCGAGTGGCCGAACGCAGGCGGGTAGTGATCACGGGGATCGGGGCAGTCACGCCCATCGGAATCTCGCGCGATGGACTGTGGGACGGACTGCGGAGCCACCGGTCCGCCGTGCGGGCAGTCACTCGATTCGACGCGTCGATGTACCGAAGCCAGATCGCGGGCGAGATCGATTTTTATCCGTCGGACTTTCTCGAGGAGCGGCGAGTCAAACGGCTCGATCGGTTCGGCCAATTCACCGTCGCCTGCGCTCGGCTCGCCATCGAGGATTCGGAGCTCGATCTGGCCGCCGAGGATCGCGAGCGCATCGGGTCGACGATGGGCAGCGCGCTGGGGGGCGTTGGGTTCGCGGAGCAACAGTTCGCGGTCTTCAAGAGCGAGGGGATCAAGAACGTCTCGCCGACGCTCGCGACCAACGTGTTCGCCGGGGCCGCGAGCTGCAACATCGCGATCGAGTTCGGCGCGCAGGGCCCGAACAGCACGAACGCGATGAGCTGCGCGTCGGGAACGATGGCGGTCGGCGAGGGCTTTCGGCAGATCCGCGACGACTACGCCGACGTGATGATTTGCGGCGGCGTCGAAGCCCCGCTCCACCAACTGTGCTTCGGCGCGTTCGCCATCATCCGCGCCATGTCGACGCGCAACGACGCGCCCGACCGTGCATCTCGCCCCTTCGACCGCGACCGCGACGGATTCGTCATGGGCGAGGGCGCCGGGATCGTCGTTCTCGAGGAGTACGAGCGCGCCAAGGCGCGCGGCGCCCACATCTACGCCGAAATTCGTGGGTACGCGTTCGGGAACGACGCGCACCACATGGTCGCTCCCCTTCCCGACGGATCGCAAGCGGCGCGCACGATGCGCGGCGCGCTCCGTGACGCGCACGTGCAGCCGCACGAGATCGGCTACGTGAACGCCCACGGCAGCAGCACGCCGTTGAACGATCCGACCGAGACGCGCGCGATCAAAACCGTCTTCGGCGATCATGTGGACCAGCTGCCGGTCAGCAGCACCAAGGCGTACTACGGACACGCGCTCGGCGCGTCTGGCGCGATGGAGATCGCGATCTGTGCGCTGTCGCTCGAGCGCGGCTGGCTCCCGCCCACGCTCAACCTCGACGACCCCGACGACGGCTGCGACCTCGACTACATCCCACGCCAGGGGCGGGACAAGAGCGTGGACTATGTGCTCACCAACTCGTTCGGGTTCGGTGGGATCAACGCGGCGCTCGTCCTGAGCAGGGCAGGCGGATGAGGGCGGAGTCTCCGTGATGGCACCCTCGACGGTTTGACGGGATGGTGTAGGTTGTAGGGCGCTCGGCGACGCCGCTCGATCGGTGGCGCCGCTTCTCCTTTCACCTTCAAACCTCAATCCTGCCATGAAGGATGCCTGGCGACATTTCGGCGCCGAGTTCATCGGGACGTTTGCACTCGTCTTCGTCGGCGGCGGGGCGATCATCACGAGTCCGATGTTGCAGGTGCAGGCCGCCGTCGTGAACATCGCGTTCGCGCACGGGCTCATCCTCGCGCTCATGGTCACCGCGACCATGCGCATCTCGGGACACCTGAACCCGGCGGTCACGGCGGGGTTCCTCGTGACGCGGCGCATCGAGCCGATGATGGCGGTCGTGTACTGGATCGCCCAGTTCAGCGGCGCGATCATCGCGGCGTACCTGCTCAAGCTGCTCTATCCCGCGACGATCGTCGCCGCCACGCGACTCGGGGGACAGTCGATCTCGTCGGACATCAACATGATTCAGGCGATCTCGCTCGAGGCGATCGCGACGTTCTTCCTCGTGTTTGTCGTGTTCGGCACGGCGGTGGACCCGCGCGCGCCGAAGGTCGGCGGATTCGCGATCGGTCTCACCGTGACGGCGGGCATCCTGGCGATCGGGCCGCTCACCGGCGGCTCGATGAATCCGGCGCGGTCGTTTGGTCCGGCGATCGTCACGGGCATCTTCGAGGGACAGACGGCGTATTGGGTCGGGCCACTGCTTGGCGGAATCGTCGCGGCGCTGCTGTACGAGAAGTTGTTCCTGTCGAAGGAGCCGGAGCCGGTGGATCACGGGGCGGTGAGCCCGTAGGGCGGCAGGCTCTATCTTCCACAGATGGCCGATCTCACCCCGTCTCTGTCACGCGCGCGCGAACAAAAGATCACGGAGCTGTCGTCACACTTCGCGAACGACGACCTCACGCTGGAGGATCTCGAGCGGCGGATCGAGCAGGTCTACAAGGCGGTGAGCATCGCCGAGCTGGACGCGATCACGGCTGACCTGGGGAGCCCCGAGCCATTCGGGGCTCTGCCGGCAAGAGGACGCCCGGCGAAGAACGCCGCGCCCGCAGGCGCATACGAAGCGAACAGCGCCCGGATCGTGTCGATCATGGGCGAGTCGCGTCGCATGGGGCGGTGGCAAGTACCGCAGCATCTCGATGTCGTATCGGTCATGTCGGACACGAAGATCGACCTGACGCAGGCGGTGATGCCGGCGGGTGTCGTGGACATCGACATGCGCGTGGTGTGGGCCGCGTGCAAGGTGGTGGTGCCGCCGGGCATGCGCGTGATCAACGAGATGCATGCGATCATGGCCAGCGTTCATAGCAGGGCCGAGGATGCTCCCGGCACCAACTCGAGCTTTGCGCCGACGATCCGGCTCACCGGGCTGGCACTGATGGCCGAGGTGAAGGTCGTGGTGCGGCGGCGCGAGGATCCGATTTCCGAGGACGAGTAACGGAAATGGGAGGGAGCAACTACTCCGGCAACCCCAGTCGATATGTCGCGTTGAGCGCGACAGCTGCCGCCCGCGCCAGAATCGCGGCGCCGGCCGCGCTCGGGTGCACGCCGTCGAGGGAGATGAGTGGACCGTAAGGCGTCGACGTCGTCATCATCGCGAGGACACTGAACGGCGGCTTCAAGGTGGTCCGGTCGTACAGCGCGCCGAGGTCGAAGTACGCGAAGCCACGACGAACGGCTTGCTCCCGAATGTGCGCGTTCATCGCCGCGATCTGGCTGTTCACGAGGGCCAGCTCGGTCGACGTGAGCACGAGGTCCGGGTCGTTGGGACCGCCTGCCTCGCAGCTCAGGACAAACGGACCGAGGTGCTGAGCGGCGAGCTGCGCCCCCGCCGCCACGGCCTGCTCGACGCGGATCGGGACGAAGAGCAGATTCGTGCTCCCGTCGCAGTCGGGGCTCACGGCCACATTGAATGCCGCGAACTCGAGACGATCATTTGCCAGCTCGGCGCCGCGACGGAACGCCGGAAAGTTGGCGGCGTCGCTGATGAGGCCGACGAGCACTGCCATCTTGGACACTTTCTGCACGCTGTCGAGCACCTGGTCGTACAGCGGCTGCCACACCTGGAACGGAACCAGCGTGACGCCGGGAATCGCGATGCCGGATCGCGCTCCCAGCACCTCGTTCGCGCCAAGCTCCACGGATACGAGCTTGGGATTGAGGGCCATCATCGTCGACACCTGCGTGGCTCCGGGCTGGAGCACGCGATCATACAACCGTGATGTCGCGGGGTCGGCCGCGTTCTCCGGCGTGGTGAAGAGCGCGTCCTGCGTGGTTGCGCCGAAGATGCCGACGTTGCTCACCGGCAGTGTGACGCCGGCGTCGAGCGGCGCGCACGAAAGCGTCGATGGATCCGCGGCGGCCGATTCTCCGCTCAGTCGAAGGAACGTGATGAGCGGCGCGACGAGTGGCGATCGACATCCGGGCGTGGCAATGAGCGGCTGCGACAGATCACGTTCGGCGCGGGCGGCGAGCTGCGCCGGCCACGACGTCCGTTGCGTCGAGTCGACCACACCATCCGACTGCCAGCCCATGCTCACGCTGGTCCCGATGGCGACGTAGCGCTGAAAGACGCCACGGGCCTCCGATCTGTCTGCCGCCGCATCCGCCGGGCGCAGGGACGCTGGCGCGGTCGTGTGGTCCGGGGAGCAGGCGCTGGCGAACACGAGGAGGGAGCCGGCGCTCGCAAGATGCGTGATGAGACGGTGAGTGCGCATGGGTCGAAAGGTCAGGGTCCGAGACTGAGATACGCCGCATCGTAGCGTTCGATCGACTCGTTGATCACGCGCATCGCCACTTCGCTCTTCTCCCAACCGAGGATCTGTACGCGCTTTCCTTCGAGATCCTTGTAGGTCGAGAAAAAGTATTCGATTTCTCTGAGCAGATGCTGCGGGATGTCCGCGATGTCGAAGAACTCATCATAGTACGGGTCCCGGAGGGCGACGGCCAGGATCTTGTCGTCCGGCTCGCCGCGGTCCTGCATGCGCAGCACGCCCAGCGGGCGGACGTCGATCAGGCAGCCGGAAAACGTTTGCTCCTTGACGAGGACCAGCACGTCGAGCGGGTCGCCGTCCTCGTGGAGCGTGCGGGGGATCAGCCCGTAATCGCCCGGATAGTGGACGGCCGAATACAACACGCGGTCCAGCTTCATCAAGCCTGTTTTCTTGTCGAGCTCGTACTTGTTGCGGCTGCCGAAGGGAATCTCGATGACCGCCGTGATCTCCTCGGGCGGATGCGGGCCCGGGGAGACATCGTGCCAATAGTGGATCATGGGCTCGACGCGGCGGCGGCGTTGTCGGGCTCGCGGGTCATCGTTCCCTTGTAGGCCATCGGCTCTTCGTCGACGCCGAAATTCTGCTCGTACAGCTCGGCGACGTGCGCCATGTCCTTGGCGGACAGGTCGGGCTTGTCGCTCGCCGCGGCGAACTCCGCCAACTGTTCGTCGTCGTAGATGTTGGGGAGCGTCGTCACGACGCGCGGCTCGGCGAGCAGCCACTTGAGCGCCGCCTGGCCGAGCGTCATCTGGCGGGTGAGGAAGTCGAGCGTGCGGACTTTCTTGACGCCGTTGACGAGCCACGACCGCGGCCGGTGGCGACGGTGATCGTTCTCCGGGAAGACGGTGTCCTCCGTGTATTTCCCCTCGAGCATGCCGGACGCATGGGTCACCCGGATGTTGAAGCAACAATTCGGCGCGTGGGCTTTCGCGGCATCGAGCATTGCCGTGCCGGGATGCTGCTCGAGCAGACTCCAGATCATCTGGATCGTGTTGATGTCGGGCTCGCGCTCGACCAGCTCGACCGCTTCGTACAGCCAACCGATGGCCGGGCCGAACGCGGCGCCCCAGGCGCGAATCTTTCCCTCGCGCACGAGCTCGCGCATGGTCTCCCAGAGCTGGGGGTCGCGGACGTGCTGCATCTTGGCGTTGTGGAGCTGCAACACGTCGATGTAGTCGGTCTCGAGACGCTCGAGGCATTTGTCGACGGCGAGGCGGATGAACTCCGGATCGGTGCGCATCGGGAGCTCGGCTTGACCGCGGCGCGCCTTCTGGGCCGCCTCGTCGTAGATGTCGTAGCCGACCTTCGTGGCGATGGTCACGTCTTGGCGACGTCCGCGAAACGCTTCGGCGATCTGCCGTTCCGCGCGGCCGTTGCCGTAGGCGTCGGCCGCGTCGAAGAAGGTGATGCCGTGGTCGTCGTGCGCGCGGCGAAGCATGGCGATGGCTTCGGCGTCGCTCTTCTCGCCCCACCAACCGGTCGAGATGGTCCAGGTTCCGAAGCCGACCTCGCTGGCGGAGATCGACGTTCCGGGGAAAATGCGATGCTTCATGGGAATCCTATTTCAGAATCCTCGCCGCGTCGCGGGCGAAGTAGGTGATGATCACGTCGGCGCCGGCGCGCCGGATGCCGGTCAGCGATTCGATCATCACGCGGTCACGGTCGATACACCCGCGTTCGGCGGCTGCTTGAATCATAGCGAATTCGCCGCTGACCTGGTACGCGGCAACGGGATAACCGGTCTCCGCCTTCACGCGATGGATGACGTCGAGGAAGGGACCGGCCGGCTTGACCATCACCATGTCGGCGCCCTCGTCGATATCGAGCCGCACCTCACGAAGCGCTTCGTCGGAATTCCCGGCGTCCATCTGATAGCTGCGCCGGTCGCCGAACTGTGGCGCCGACTCGGCGGCGTCGCGGAACGGGCCGTAGAACGGACCGGCGAACTTGGCGGCGTAGCTCAGGATGACGGTGCCTCCGAACCCGTTTGCGTCGAGCGCGGCGCGAATCGCGCGCACGCGGCCGTCCATCATGTCGCTGGGCGCGACGACGTCGGCGCCGGCGCGGGCGTGCGAGACGGCTTCCCTGGCGAGCAGCTCGAGCGTCGCGTCGTTGTCGACGTCACCGTCGCGGATCACGCCGCAGTGGCCGTGATCGGTGTACTCGCAGAGACATACATCGGTGATGACGACGAGATCCGGCACCTCGCGCTTGAGCGCCCGGACGGCTTGCTGCACGGGTGCGTCGTCGTTCCACGCATCGGAGCCGATCGCATCTTTGGTGTCGGGGATGCCGAACAACAGCACGCCGCCGATCCCCAGCGCCGCCGCGTCCCGCGCGTCGCGCAATAGCTCGTCGACCGACGTCTGGGCGACGCCCGGCATCGACTCGATCGGTTGTCGGACTCCCGTTCCGGACCGCACGAACAACGGCAGCACGAGCTGCGACGGCTGGAGCCAGGTCTCCCGCACCAGGCGACGCAATGCCTCCGTTCGGCGAAGCCGGCGTGGACGATACGACGGATAGGACGGCATGCGGGAAAACTTAATCCATCTTTGGTGAGGCTGCGGTCGCTGGGACCTGGGACCACGGAATCCACCGAATCGAGGGAAAGGCCGTCGAAGAGAGCTGGTGGTGTTTTGAACCGGCGTCTGTCTTGTCGCTCGTGGTCAGCCGACAGACTGCGCGGGCTCCGCGCTGATCCGCGTTCTCCGCGCATTCCGCGTCCTTCCTGTTGTGGCCAGCGTTGGCGGGATCAGGCGTGAGCGCCACGACAACCTCTGGCAACAGCCGTTCGAGCCGGCCATAGCGGAGAGGAGTGCGGATTGGAACGGACTGGAACGGATTCGAACGGATTTGCTCCGTGTGCCGGGAGAAGTCGTCCAGCGCGAGCTTTCTATTTGTTGACTTCGATGCGGCTGGGACGAGTTGGCTCGCGCGAGCGAGGAAATCAGCCCGGAGCGGCGTCCACCCGTTCGCTCGTCAAGGCCACCGTCCGCGCGTTTTTGCGCGTTCTTGCGGGTTCTTCCATTCTATTTTGTTCCAACCCGATTCGCGCCGAATCGGGTTGGAACATGAGAGAACAGGAAAACACGCGGAAACACGCGGAAACACGCGAGAACGCGCAAATGGTACGATGATCGAGTGCGGCCTCGCCCAGGCCGCCATACCACGACTGGAGCGGTCCACGAGCTGATCGTCTCGACGGATCCTCACGCGATTCGGCGCATCCTCAAATCACCAAAGCTCGTTCGGTCCTCGGAAGCTGACCGGCCTACGAAGTCATTCCGTGGCCGTCTCCGTAAGCTCCGTGGATTCCGCGGCATCTGCTGTTCCTTCGGATTCCGCGGCACCTGCTGTTCCTTCGAATCCCGCGGCCTCGAGATCAGGCAGTGCGCTTGCTGTATTGTCGGATCGACAGGCCGAGAACCACCACCGCGTACACTACCAGGATGCCGAGCGGACGAACGAGATCGGCGAGGCCGGATCCCTTCATCAGCACGTCGCGCGTGATGGTGACGAAGTGGCGCACGGGGTTGAGCTCCGACAGCAACTGCACCCAGCGTGGCATGCTGTCGATGGGCGTGAGGAGACCGCTCATCAACAGGTAGATCATGAGAATGAAGAAGGTGACGAACATCGCCTGTTGCTGCGTCTCGACGACGGTCGACACCCAGAGCCCTATCGCGAGCGCGACGATCAAGTATACGCCCGCCGCGCCGAACAACAGCAGCAGGCTGCCGCGCATTGGAACGCCGAACACGAGGCGGCCGACGATCAACCCGAGCGCGAGGTCGAGCAAGCCGAGCACCCAGAACGGAAGCAGCTTGGCCGTGATGAACTCCGCCTTCGTGATCGGCGTGACGTTGAGCTGCTCGAGCGTGCCCATCTCCTTCTCGCGCGCGATGTTCTGCGCCGTGAGCAGCGTGCCGATCATCGTCACCAGCGCGACGAGGATGCCGGGCACCATGTAGTGCTTGTAGTCGAGGGTCGGGTTGTACAGGTCGTGGATGCGTGTTTCGATGCGGCCGAAGCCGCGCGCTGGCGGCGCGACCGTCGAGCTGACGTCGCGCGCCAGACGATACGTCGGGTGAATCTCGGCGTTCAGCTCGTCCGAGTACGAAGCGAGAATGCGTGTCGCGTACGACTGCACGATCCCCGCCGCCGATCCCTTTTCGGCGTTTACGTCGAGATGGATCGGCGCCGAGGCGTCCCGAACGAGCGAGCGCTCGAAGTCGTGGGGAATCGTGACGATCAGTGTGACGCGGCCGCGAAGCATCGCGTCGTCCGCCGAATCGGGCGACGCGGATTGGCCGACGACGTCGAACAGCCCCGACGCGCCGAGGCGGCGGACGACGCCGCGCGACGTGCTGGTGCGGTCCGCGTCGACGACGTACACGGGAGACCGCTTGATGGCGAAGGTGGCCACGTACGAGAGCACGAGCAGTTGGATGAGCGGCAGGACGACGATCTGCACGAGCGTCGCGCGATCGCGCACGACGTGCAGCACCTCGGCGCGCGCCAGCACGAGCGTGTGTCGCAGGAACGCGCCGCCCGGCCACGATGTGCTCATTGCAGTCGCACCTTGAACGAGCGCGTACTGGCGACGAGCAGCACGAGCGTCATCAGCCCGAGCACGAGCGTCTCCGTCCACAGATAGGTGAAGCCGACCCCCTTGAGCATGATCCCGCGCGCCACGAGCACGAACCATTTCGCCGGGATGATGTTGGCGGTCCATTGGAGCGCGCGCGGCATGCTCTCGAGCGGAAAGATGAAACCCGAGAGCATCTGTGTCGGCAGCATGGTACCCATCATCGCGGCCATCATCGCGACCCGCTGCGACGACGTACGCGCCGAGATGAGAATCCCGAGCGACAGCGACACGAGGATGAACAGCGTTCCCTCCACCAGCAGGAGCGTCACGCTGCCTCGAATGGGAACGTGGAACACCAGCTTTGCCTCGAGCAGCACGGTGATCACGCTCACGAACCCGATCGCCAGATACGGCGCCACCTTGCCGACGATGATCTGCCACGGCCGGAGCGGAGAGACGAGTAGAACTTCCATCGTCCCGGTCTCCTTCTCGCGCGTGAGCGACAGCGCAGTCATCAATGCGGCAATGACGGTGAGCACCATCGCCATCAGGCCCGGTACGAAGAGATTCGTGCTCTCACGCGTCGGGTTGAAGCGCGCGCGCATGCGCGGCACGATGCGAATGCCGCCGCCTCGCTGACGCAGCCCTTGTTCATAATTCTGAATGACCGCCGTCACATAGCTCTGTCTCGCCGAACCGCTGTTCGGCTCGGTGGCGTCGGTGGTGATGAGCACCTGTGCCACCTCGCCCGACGCGATCCGCTCGCCGAACCGCGGCTGGAATTCGACCGCCACCTGCGCGGTGTCGGTCTGGAAGAGCGGCGCGAGGTCCGCCTGGCTCGGTACGACGGCGACGATCCGGAACGTCCCCGTCGCCTGGAACCGGTTGCGCAGGGCGAGCGTCGTGGCGTCCGGCGTCGGGTCGACGATGGCGAGACGGACGCCCGTGACGTCGGTGCGAATCGAGAAGCCGAACAGGATCACCTGGATGATCGGCATGAAGACGAGGACAGCGAGCGTGCGCCGGTCGCGGAGGATGTGGTAGCACTCCTTTCGCAGCAGTCCCCGGAGCGCGTTCACGCGCGGTCCCCCGCCGGCGGGCTTCCGTTCGCCGGGCGCGCGAGCCGCACGAACAGCTCGTCGATCGAGTCGACGCCGGCCTGCTCCTTGAGCTCCGCGGGCGTGCCCATGGCATCGATGCGTCCGGCGACCATGATCGAGATGCGATCGCAGTATTCCGCTTCGTCCATGTAGTGCGTCGTCACGAGCACGGTGGTGCCGGCGTGCGCCGTCTCGTAGATGAGCTCCCAGAACTGTCGTCGCGTGATCGGATCGACGCCGCTCGTCGGCTCATCGAGAAACACGATGCGGGGTTCGTGCAGCAGCGCCACGGACAGCGCCAGCTTCTGCTTCCAGCCGAGTGGAATCGCGTGCACCGGCTCGCGTTCGATGCGCTCGAGGCCCAGGCGGGCAAGCATACGCTGCGTGCGCTCTCGAATCTCGGCGCCCGACAGATCGTAGATGCCGCCATAGAGCTGAATGTTCTCGCGCACGGTGAGGTCGTCGTACAGCGAGAAGCGCTGGCTCATGTAGCCGATGTCGCGCTTGATGGCTTCGCCCTCGCGACGAACGTCATGGCCGGCGACGGTGGCGTCGCCGTCGCTGGGGGCAAGCAGGCCGGTGAGCATTCGGATGGCGGTCGTCTTGCCGGCGCCGTTGGCGCCGAGGAAGCCGAACACTTCGCCGGAGCGCACGTCGAAGGTGATGTGGTCGACGGCGGTGAAGCTGCCGAAGGTCCGCGTGAGACGGTTGGCCTGGATCGCGAGGTCAGCCACGAGCACCTCGCTGCTGCTCTTCGCCCTCAGGGGCGCCCATGCGGGCAATGAAGGTGTCTTCGATCGTCGGTGGCGTCGTCGAGACACCGGCGCCCGCGATGCCCCGCTCACCGAGGTACGCCGTCAGCTCGCGCGCGATCCGGTCCGCGTCGACGTCGTCGCGGGCGTCGGCGAAGTGCAGCGTTTCTCCGAACGGATACACGGTCTTCGTGTGCGGGTATTCGCGAAGCACGCGCAACGTGCCGTAGCGGTCCGGCGCGCGAATGGCGAAGAGCGGCCGGTCGAACGAGGCGGTGATGGCGCGCGGCGTGTCGACGGCGAGGATGTGTCCGCGTTGTACGAGCGCGACGCGGTCGCACCGATTCGCCTCGTCCATGTACGGCGTCGACACGACGATCGTGAGTCCCGTGGCCTTGAGGCCGCCGAGCAGATCCCAAAACTCGCGGCGCGACACGGCGTCAACCCCGGTCGTCGGCTCGTCGAGGAGCAGGAGTTGCGGCCGGTGCACGAGCGCGCAGCAGAGCGCCAACTTCTGCTTCATGCCGCCCGACAACGCCGCCGCGCGCCGCGCCTTGAAGGGCTCGAGCTGGCCGTAGATCGGCGCGATCTGCGCGTACTCCTGCTCGATCGACGTCCCGAACACCGAGGCGAAGAAACGCAGGTTCTCTTCGACACTGAGGTCCGGATACAACGAGAATCGTCCCGGCATGTAGCCGATCTTCGTGCGCAGCGTCCAGAGATCTTTGACGACGTCGCTCCCGAGCACGCGCGCCTGCCCCGCGTCGGGAACGAGCAGCGTGGCGAGAATGCGGAACAGGGTCGTCTTCCCGGCGCCGTCGGGCCCGATGAAGCCGAACAGCTCGCCCTGGGCGACCGAGAACGAGACGTCGTCGAGCGCGACGGTCGTGTCGAACCGTTTGGTGAGGCCCTGGGCGACGACGGCCGCCGAATCGCTCATCGCGACGCCGTCGCGACCGCGAACTGGACGTCGGCCGGCATGCCGATCTTGAGCAAGCCGTTGGGGTTCGGCACGCGAACCTTGATCGCGTAGACCAGGTTCGCGCGCTCGTCGCGCGTCTCGATCGGAGTGGGCGTGAACTCCGCTTGCGACGAGACCCACGAGACCTTGCCGGGCAGCACGCGCCGCTGCTCGTTGGCCGCGTCGACCGACACGGAGACCGGACGGCCCAGCGTGACCTGCGACAGTTGGGGCTCTGTGACGTAAGCGCGCAGCTCGACGGTGTCGAGATTCGCGATCTTATACAGCGGCTGGCCGACCTGCACGAACTCGCCGGCCTTGGCGTATGTCGTCAGCACCGTACCCGTGACGGGGTTGGTCATCCGGCTCTTGCGAATCTGATCGCGCACCTGGGCAACGCGCGCGTCGCTCGAGGCCACGTCGTGGGCGGCCGTCTGTCGCTGGGCGGCGTTGGCCGCGATCTGCGCCACGAGCGTGCGATAGTCACGCTCCGATTGGTCGAGTTGCTGCGCCGTCGTCGCCTGCTGGTCGTACAGCCGGCGCTGGCGCTGGTAAGCGCGCTCGGCGATCGCGCGTTGCGCCTCGAGCACGCCGGCTTGCTTCGCGATCTCGTTCACGCGCGAGCCGGACGCGGTGCGCTGCGACGCCACCTGCTGCAGCTGGATGACGAGCGCCGAGGTGTCGACCACGGCGACCAGCTCGCCGGCCGCGAGGTGGTTTCCTTCAGCCGGCGTGAAGCCCTGAAGCTGGCCGGCCATCTCCGAGCCGACGACGACTTCCGTCGCCTCGATGTTGCCGTATGCGTCGGGCTGCGGGGCAGCGCGACATCCGGCGAGCATCGCCACGACACCCGCGGCGGCGGCGGCGCGATTCCAGAGGATGAGTCGCATCAGGGGACCTCCAGTCCGACCATGGTGAGAAAATTCACACGGGCCTGCGACCGCTCAACGTGATGCTGGATGCGCGCGAGGCGCGCCGCGAGCAATTCGGTGTTGCGGTCGACGTACTCGGCCGCGGTGATCGCCCCGTCCTGCAACCGGACGCGCGACTCGCGGTCGATCGCCTCGCGGAGCGCGATGATCTCGTCGTCGAGCGCGAGGGTGCTGTCGAGGCGGGCGATCGTCGCGATCGATTGTTGGACGTTGCGATGGAGCGTTCGAGTGAACGCCGTCTCATTTGTCGCGACGATCTCGCGCTGCACCTCCATCGCCTCCCGATCTCGATCGGTCGAGCCCCACGTCCACGGCGCCCACTGCACTTGGACGCCGGCCAGCCAGTAGGACTGAAACTCGGAGCTCAGCATGCTGAGTCCCGGTTTGCCATACCCCACGCGGCCAAACGCCGATACACGGGGCTTCTCTTGGGCAGCGGTCACCGCCTCCTGCAACGTGAGCCGGTCGCGGCTGGCGCGAAATTGCTCGTACTCCGGACGGGCACGCAGTCGATCGAGCGCGCTCATCGCGGCCGCGACCTCGGCGGCCAGGTCGGGCAGCGCGACCGGCTCGCCATCGGGAATTTCCCGCCCAACGAGCTCGGACAGACGCGCCAGCGCGGCGCGGCGGTCGGCGCGGAGCTGCGCCAGATCCTGACGACGCTGCAACACGGTCGCCGCGATCGACGCCGTGTCGCTCGGTAGTGCCGTTCCTTCGCGGAAGCGAACTTGGGTCTCGCGCAGGCGAGCGGTGAGATCGGCGACGGTCGTCTCGACGGTTGCCGCGCGCTCGGCGAGCGACGCCGCGGCGAAGAACGCGTCGGCGACTTCTTGACGCAGGCCGAACAGCGTGACGCGCACCTGCGCCTGCGCCTCGACGAGCTGTGCGCGCTCGACGTTGCGGCGCGGCGCGATCGTGGGATCAAAGATCGACTCCTGCGCGTTGACTCGTGCGTCGTACGTGTCGTGCGGCGGCGTGGGAATCGTCACGCCGGGAATCGAGACGGCGAGCGTCGTGACCGCCGATTGATACTGCGCCTGTCCGTTGGCGGAGAGCGACGGCAGACGCTCGGCGTCGATGTTGCGCAGGCGGAGGTTGGTCGCGGTGGACTGGAGTTGGAGTTGTCGTTGGCGGGGATCGAGCCGCAGCGCGTCGGCCTGCAGCGTGGCGAGCCGGAGCGAGTCGGCCGGTACAGCGGGCGTCTGTTGCGCGGCTGCGCGGCCGGCGGCGAGGGCGGCGAGCACCCACCATGCGTCGAGGAGTTTCATGGGCGGAGCGCGTTGAGAAAGAACTCGGGGAGCGCGGTCTTCCGCTCCTCGACGAAGCGGGTAAAGCCGCGGTCGTCGAGGTCGAGGATCGCACACAGCATGGGACGGGCGGCGAACGGGAAGATGCAGAGCGAGGCGAGGTTGGCGATGAATTGCGGCGTCGAGATGGCGCGCATCGTGTGCATGCGCGCGCCCCGCCTGAGTTGTTTGCCGAGTGTGTCGAGCACGTCCGCGTTCAGGGACTGCTCGCGAATCTGGCGCACCGCCTCGACGAACTGGGCAGCGCGATCGGGGTGTTGATTGAGCTCGCTGATGACGTAGGCCGGCGCGTAGGGCGCCTTCGCGAGCTGCGCGAGGTAGAGCTGGACGACGCGCCGCACCTTGTCTTCGATGGGCGCGTCGGAGCCGAGGATCTCGCTGACGGACTGGAACAATCCGCGGGCAACGCGTTGGAACACGGCGGCGGCGAGGCGGCTCTTGCTGCGGAAGTAGTAGTGGAGGAGGGCCTTGTTGACGCCCGCTTCGTCGGCGATCTCCTGCATGCGCGCCCCGGCGGTGCCGCGCCGCACGAACACGACGTGGGCGGCATCGAGGATGCGAGCCTCGGCGTCGGTATCCAGGTCGGGCGGTGAACGGACAGCGCGCTTAACCATGCGATTTGACCGTCTGGTTAATTCAAACCAAATACGACTCAGGCGGTCGCGCAAGAGGTGCCCCGTCCGGGGTGTGCGACCGCCGGTCCGCCGGACGCGCTACTCGGGCTGAGGCGACGGTACGTGCTCGGCCCGGCGCAGCGACTCGAGAATGTCGCTCGCGCCGCGGCCGCGGAACTCGTTCGCCAGGCGGATGCCGCTCAACTCGGGCTGGGCGACGTCGAGGGCGATCTCGCCGCGCACGATCCGCTTGCCCGTCACGTCGCCGATGAAACCGTGCAGCACGTGCGTGCCGTCCGATGTCACGGCCAACGCCCCGATCGGTACTTGGCATCCGCCCTCGAGCGCGGCGAGAAACGCGCGCTCGGCCGTTGTGTCGGTCATCGTATCGTGGTCGGCCAGTGGGGCGATGAGCGCACGCGTGGCGTCATCGTCGCTCCGAATCTGGATCGCGATCGCACCCTGCCCCGCCGCCGGCAGCCACCCAGGCGCGTCGAGGTACGCGGTGATGCGCTGCGAGATGTCCAGACGATGCAGCCCGGCCGCGGCCAGGATCGCGGCGTGCACGTGGCCCTCGTCCACCTTCCGGACGCGCGTCGGTACGTTGCCGCGCAACTCGACGACGTCGAGGTCGCGGCGCGCCGCGAGAAGCTGCGAGCGCCGGCGAAGGCTCGATGTGCCGACGCGCGAACCCGGCGGCAGCTCGTCGAGCGAGCCGGCGCCGACCATGCTGTTCACGATCAGCACGTCGCGCGGATCCTCGCGCCGGAGCAGCGCCACGATCTCGAGCCCTGGCGGGCTGTCGGTCGGAAGGTCCTTGAGCGAGTGGACGCAGCAGTGAACCTTGCCCTTGAGCAGGTCCGTCTCGAGCTCCTTGGTGAACAGCCCCTTGGCACCGATCGCCGCCAGCGGCTCGTTGAGGCGCTTGTCGCCCACCGTGCGGTAGGTCTTGAGCGACGAGGCGACGCCGCGCGACTCGAGCGCATGCTGAAGCTGGCGCGCCTGACGCAGCGCGAGCTCCGACGCCCGCGTAGCGATGATGAGAGAGCTCCTATCGGCGGCCGGCACTCAGATCGGGGCCGGAGCGTTGGCGAAGTGCGCCGCGATCGCGTCGGCCAGACCGGAGATCGTCGACTCGGCCGCCTCGACGACGACGTCGAGTCCCGCCGCGCGCGCCGCGTCCGCGGTGATCGGCCCGATCGATGCCGCGGGCACACGCCGCGCCGCGTCGGCGCCGACGGCCGACACGAACGCGTTCACCGACGACGCCGACGTGAACGTCACGAGCTCTGCTCCATCGTCGAGCAGACGCTCCCGAAGCTGCGCCGCGCCGGCGCCGTCTGGCACCGATCGGTACGCAACCACGCGATCGACCGTCGCGCCGAGCTCGTCGAGGCCGTCGCGCAATGTTTCGCGCGCATCCTCGGCGGCGACGTAGAGCACGCGCGCGCCGCGCATGTCGCCGCGAAGCCGAAGCTCGTCGAGCAGTGCTTCGGCCACGAATCGGTCGGGCGCGACGTCGACAGCGAGACCGCGGTCGAGCAACGCCGAGGCAGTCGTCGGGCCCACGGCGGCGATCTTCGCGGCGGCCAGTGCGCGGGAGTCGCGAGAGTCGGCACGGAGCGCGTCCCAGAACATTCGCACCGCGTTCTGACTCGTGAAGACCACCCATCCATACTCCGAGATCCGACCCACGGCGGCACGCAGCGGCTCCGGATCGGCGCGCTCGATTCGCGTCGCGGGCATCTCGATCACCTCCGCGCCGAGCGCAGCGAGACGTTCGCTCAGCGATGCCGCCTGCGAGCGCGCGCGCGTGACGACGATTCGCTTGCCGAACAGCGGACGCCGATCGAACCAGCCGATCTCTCCGCGCAGCGACACGACGGGACCGATGATCGTGATCACCGGCGCGCCGAGTCCTTCGCGCCGCATCGCGTCGGAGAGTCCGGACAGCGTTGCCGTGACGACGCGCTGGCGCGGGTATGTTCCCCACTCGACCGCCGCCGCAGGCGTGTCGGCCGGCATGCCGCCGGCGATCAACGCCGCGGCCGTGCGCGGCAGGGTCTTCACGCCCATGTACAGCACGATCGTCCCGCCGGCGCGCGCCAGCGCGGACCAGTCGACGGAATTCGCGTCCTTGGTCGGATCCTCGTGTCCGGTCACGAAGGTGACCGAGGTCGCGAGCCCGCGATGCGTGACGGGAATCCCCGCGTACGTCGGCGCGGCGATGCCCGCCGTGACGCCGGGTACGATCTCGAATCGCACGCCCGCCGCGGCGAGGGCCTGCGCCTCTTCGCTGCCGCGCCCGAACACGAGCGGATCGCCGCCCTTGAGTCGCACGACGCGTTTGCCCTCCGTCGCGAGCTGCACGAGCAGCGCGTTGATCTCGTCTTGCCGGGCCGAGTCGAACGCGCCGCCGCGTTTGCCGACGTCGTGCATCTCGACCGGAGCCTCTCGCTCGCCCACCGAGGCGAGCGCGAGGAGGGCGGGGTTCGCCAACGCGTCGTAGACGACGGCGTCGCAGGTGACGAGCAGCTCGCCGCCGCGTAGCGTCAAGAGCCCCGGATCGCCCGGGCCCGCGCCAACGAGGTAGACGACGCCGGGCGCCGTCATCCTGATCGTCCGCGGCTCATCGCGAGCGACGCGACGCCGGTGCAGCCGCCGCACGCCGGCTGCTCGCCGCGGTCAGCACAGCGTCGAGGCGGCGTTTCACGCGGCGCGCGCGGAGCCAGAGCGACACGCCGTAGCCGCCATAGAGAAGCGCGGCGACCGTGTAGCCGGCGATCAGCTCGGCCGTCGTATTGATCATCGGGAACCTCCGTCGCCTTCGAACGCGGCGATAAGCTCGCGCTGCACGGCAATGCGATAGCGGGCGCGGATCAGCGCGAAGCACAGCAGCGTGAATGCGCCGAACGAGAGCAGGAAGGTCGTCAACATCTCGGGCGGGAGCGACGGCTTGTCCGGTTTGAGGACGACGGGCATCGGGTGAAGCCGCGCGCTGAACAGGTAGACACTGAGATGGATGAACGGGATGAGCAGCGCGCCGAGGACGGCGAGCACGGCACCGTATCGCCCGCGCATCGCGGCGTCTTCGATGCCGTCGCGGAGCACCAGATACGCGGCGACGATGAACCAGAGAAACAGCGTGAACGTGAGCCGCATGTCCCACCAGACCCACCAGGCGCCCCAGATCCGATGCGCCCAGATCGGTCCCGTGGTGAGCACGACGGTGAGGAACAGCAACGCTACCTCGGCGCTCGCTTCGGCAAGGCGGTCGGCGCGATCATCGTGCAGCCACAGGTACACGATGGACATGAGCGCCGTGATGCTCACGCCGATGTAGGCACCCAGGGCCGCGGGAACGTGGATATAGTAGATCTTCTGCGCCGCGCCCTGGAGCGCCTCGATGGGCGTGAAGAAGATCGCGCGAACGCCGACGGCGAGGACCGCGAGCACCGCGAGCGCGAAGAACCAATCGAAGATCGGCTTCGGCGCCGTCAATCCAGACGACAGCACGGAGCGGGCGGAAGCCGAAGCGGGCGCAGAAGTCATTCTTCGAGCGTGAAGGGAAACGCCAACGTGCACGCGACGACGAACACGATGTCGAACGCGATCAGGATCTTCAACCATGGCCAGCTCTCGGACAGCGGGCGGTCGGCCAACACGCGCGTCGTCGCTTGGGCGGCGTTCATCAGAATCGGAACGAAGAACGGAAGGCTCAACATCGGCAGCAGCAGCTCGGCCAGGCGCGTGTTCACCGCCATCGCGCTGAACAGCGTGCCGACGGCGACGATCCCGACCATCGCCAGCAGCACGATGCCGGTGACGGCCAGCAGCGGCCGGCCGACCGGCAGATTGTAGAATAGCGCCAACGCCGGAATGGTGATGACCTGAATCGCGCAGAGAAAGAGGAGGTTCCCGATCGCCTTGCCCAGGTAGATCGCCTCGCGGCTGATCGGCGAGACGAGCAGCGCGTCGATGCCGCGGTCGTGCTCCTCGATGCCGAACGACCGTTGCAGCCCGAGCAGCGCCGAGAACGCGAGCACGACCCACAACACGCCGGGTGCGCGCTGCGCCGGCGCGATGATGGATTCGTCCCACGCGAAGTAGAAGATGCAGAGCGCGAGCACCGCGAAGACCAGCGCCGAGAAGAATGCCGTGCGCGTCCGGAACTCGATGGCGAGATCTTTTCGCGCCACGAGCCAGGCGGCGCCGACGGTTCCGGGCACGCGCGCGTCGATCACGCCGTCGCACCCACGTCGAGCGACGCATCGCCCTGCACGCCACGGAGCACGAGCTCCCGATACTCGGCGACGTACGCGCGCGGGTCGAGCGTGGCGCAGTCGTCATGGCGGACAATCCGTCCGTCGAGCATGACCGCCGCGCGGGAAGCGATGGCCAGCCCCTCGTCGACGTTGTGGGTGACGAGGATCAGCACGGCGCCGGACGCGCGGAGCAGGTGCAGCATGTCGGTGAGCGCGGCACCGCCGGCGGCGTCGAGCCCCGTGTACGGCTCGTCGAGCAGGACGACGCTCGGCTCGTGCACGATGGCCCGGGCGATCGACACGCGCTGCTGCAGGCCGCGGCTCAGGGCCCGCACCTGCGTGTCGGCCCGATCGACGATGCGCATGCGTTCGAGCGCGCGCAGGGCCGCGGCCCGAGGGTCGGGAATGCCGTACAAGCGGGCCGCGAACTCCACGTTCTCGCGTGCCGTGAGCGCGCGATAGAGCATGCTCTGGTGCGAGATCAAGCCGACGTGCGCCCGGGCGGCAGCATCGTCGCGCAGCGTGTGTCCGCGCACGTGAACCGAGCCCGACGTCGGCCGAAGCAGGCCGGCGACGAGGCGAAGGAGCGTCGTCTTACCCGCCCCGTTCGGACCAAAGAGGGTCAGACACTCGCCCGCCTCGAGAGACAGATCCACATCGTCGACGGCGCGGCGGCGGCCAAAGGTCCGACTGACGCGCGACAGCTCGACAGTTGACGAGCTCGGGTGCGGGGTGTCGGCCATGGGTTCAAAGATAAGCCCAAACCCACCACCGGCACGCTACTCCGGCGGCAGCGCCTCGCCGAGCACGTCGCGAAAGAACTCTGGAAGATCGACGATGAGAGGGTGGACCGCTCCAGCAGGATGCCAGGTGATGGAGTCGGCCAGTACCTCGGGCCGCGGTTCATCGGGGGTGGACCGTTCGAATACTCGTGCGTCCAGATCGGCGACCCAATATTCGGGCACGTGATTCCGGGCGTAGTACATCCGCTTCTTGAAGCGATCTCCGCGCGCACTGCTCGGCGAGATCACTTCGATCGCAAGCAACAGCTGATTGAGTTGCCGAATCTTGCGAGGCCGCGGGCGCGGCAGCGGCGGCACGACGAACACGTCAGGCTGCACGATCGATTCGTGCTCGAGCTCGATCTCGAATGGGGCCAAGTACGCATCCCCGACTCGCTGCGTATCGAGGTAGCCGCTGAGAATCAGCACGAGCGCCTTGACCGCCGCCTGGTGATCGAGGTTCGGCGCCGAGGTCACGAGCAACTCGCCGTCGATGAGCTCGTACCGTGGCGAGTGGAGCGGGCTTGCTTCGATGAGCGCCCGGACCTCTTTGGCCGTCCAGCGCTTGGCAACTGCAGGCATAGCCATAGTTATGCTCGGCCTCGGCGAGAAAATGCAAGGGTGCGTGCTCTGCATGCTCCATGATCACCCGAAGCGCGGCACCGTTCGGCATCATTTTCGCGCCCGGCTTACCACTCGCATCCGGCGCCCGTATAATTGCCCTCCATGTCAGAAATCGACGCCCTTCTCACCGAGAATCGCAAGTTCCCACCGCCCGACGCCTTTCGTCGCGCCGCGCGCGTTTCCGACAACTCGCTGTACAAAGTCGCCGCGAAAAACTCGGACGCGTTCTGGGAATCGCAGGCGAACGAGCTGGAGTGGTTCGAGAAATGGAAGACAGTGTGCGAGTGGACGCCGCCGCACGTGAAGTGGTTCACCGGCGGCAAGATCAACGTCTCGGTCAACTGTGTCGACCGGCACGTCAAGACGGCGCGGCGCAACAAGGCGGCGCTCATCTGGGAAGGCGAGCCGGGCGATCGCCGCACGCTCACCTACTGGGATCTGTACGTCGAGGTCCAGAAGTGCGCCAGCATGCTCAAGAAGCTGGGCGTGAAGCGTGGCGACCGCGTCGCGATCTACATGCCGCTCGTGCCGGAGGTCGCCGTCGCCATGTTGGCCTGCACGCGAATCGGCGCGGCGCATTCGGTCGTCTTTGCCGGATTCTCGCCCGAGTCGCTGCGTGACCGCATCAACGACGCGGAGTGCAAGGTTCTCATCACGGCCGACGGCGGCTACCGGCGCGGCGGTATCGTTCCGCTCAAGCGGAACGCCGACAAGGCGATCGAAGAGTGTCCGTCGATCGAGAACGTGATCGTGGTGCAGCGGCGTCCCGGAGCCGGCGGCGACGAGGCGTTCGCCGAGATGAAGGAGGGACGCGACCACTGGTGGCACCGGCTGATGCGCGGCGCCGAGGCGCACTGCGAGCCAGAACAGATGGACGCCGAAGACGTTTTGTACATCCTGTACACGTCCGGCACCACGGGAAAGCCCAAGGGAATCGTCCACACCACGGCGGGCTACCTCGTTGGTGTCACGACCACGACGAAGCTCGTGTTCGACCTCAAGGAGGACGACGTCTTCTGGTGTACCGCCGACGTGGGTTGGGTCACGGGACACTCGTATCTCGTCTACGGTCCGCTGGCGAACGGCGCGACCTGCATGATGTACGAGGGCGCGCCCGATTGGCCCGAGAAGGACCGGTTCTGGGAGATCTGCGAGCGCCACGGCGTCACGATCCTCTACACCGCACCGACGGCTATTCGCGCCTTCATGAAGTGGGGCGACCAGTGGCCAGCGAAGCACGACCTGTCGCAACTCCGCCTGCTCGGGTCGGTCGGCGAGCCGATCAACCCCGAAGCATGGATGTGGTACCAGGAAAAGATCGGCGGCAACCGCTGTCCGATCGTCGACACATGGTGGCAGACGGAAACCGGCGCGATCGTGATCTCGCCGCTGCCCGGCGTGACGGAGACGAAACCCGGAAGCGCGACGACACCGCTGCCGGGATTCAGCGCCGCACTGCTCGACGCCAAGGGTGACGAGATCAAGGTCGGTGGCGGCTTGCTCGCGCTCACCAAACCGTGGCCGTCAATGCTCCGTACGATCTGGGGCGACGATGATCGCTACGTACAGACGTATTTCACCAAGTGGCCCGGACGTCCCGATCTCTATTTCCCGGGCGACGGCGCCAAGCGGGACGACGACGGCTACTACTGGATCCTCGGTCGCGTCGACGACGTGCTCAACGTGGCCGGACACCGCATCGGCACGATGGAAGTGGAGTCGGCGCTCGTGGAGCATCCGGCCGTAGCCGAAGCGGCAGTGGTCGGCAAGGCGCACGAGCTCAAGGGCCAGGCGCTCGCGGCGTTCGTGACGCTGCGCGAGGGTTTCCAACACAGCACCGCGCTGCGCGATGAGCTGCGCAACTTCGTGGCGGAAAAGATCGGCGCGATCGCCAAGCCCGATGACATCCTCTTCTCGGCCGATCTGCCCAAGACGCGATCCGGAAAGATCATGCGCCGGCTGCTGCGCGACATCGCCGAAGGGCGCGCGCTCGGTGACACGACGACGCTCGCCGATCCGAACGTGGTGGCATCGCTGAAAGATCAGTACGAGGAACGAGAGAGCTGAACTGGTTGCTGGTTGCCGGATGCCGCGTCTTGTAGGATCAGGGACCAGCAGCCGGCACCAGCAACCTGCCGGGCTGGCCCGATCCGTGCCCTGTTCAGATCTCCAAACCGCCGTAGATTGGTGTTATGTGGAGCTTGCTCCGCCATCTCTTTCCTGAACGCATCTTCCGCCGCAAGCTCGAGCCCGCCGCGGAACGGCGACTCAAGCTCGCCCAGGCGCGTGCTGAGGAAGTCATCATTCGCGCGCACGTCGACAACGCGCTCATGTTCGTCGACACGCTGACCGAAGATCTGACGTTCGATCGCGCGATCGACGCCTACATTCGTGAGATGGCGATCCCCGAGCCGCTGGCCAGCACGGTGGCGACGCGCACGCTGGTCGTGCTGGGTCAGGACCTCGTTCCCTACCGACGCCGCGCGTTCGAGGGTGGCGATGGGACGGACGAACGACCACGGCTTCGCATCAACGACGCCTCGCAGGGACGGGCGCAGCAGCGGACGATCAAGCGCGCGTAGCCCGGAGCCGCGCGAGGCCACGATCATTCACCGATCGCTTCCCCGGCGTCGAGCTCACGCGTCTCTCGCCAGTCAAACACGGCGAGCACGAACAACAGCAACACCATCGCGGCCGAGCCAAGACACCACTCGCACCAGGCGTGGATGACGAACGCCTCGAGATAGTTCAGCCACGCCGTGAACAGCACACCCCATCCGGTGAGCAGCACCATGCCGAGCGACAGGGCGCGCGAATCGAGGAACCGAGGCTGTAGGCTGGCGATCGCGAGCGCGAGCATGAGCAGGTAGAACCCCACGCCCCATGTCGCCACCGGAACGCCGAGGAACACCGACCACCGGCTGGTCTGCACCTGCTCGCACGACCCGACGTTGCACGCCAGCGTTCCGATGATGCCGAACTTGTACAGCGTCAGGTACGCGCCGACGAACAGCCCCGCGAGGCTGATGAGCGCCATCCACATGCGCCTGGTCATTGACCTTTCTTGACCGCTCCACCCACCGACGTCGACTTCGCGGTGTCTCCAGTTGGTGCGGTAGGGCCAGCCTTGGCCAGCGCGGCCATGATGTACTTCGACATCTCGTCGTACGGCAGCGCGGACGCGACCTGTTGATCGCCAATGATGAACGTGGGCGTCGACTGGACGTGGCGCTGCTCGGCGAGTGCCAGATGCGCCTGAATCTTTGCCTGGTATTTCTTCGAGTCGACGCACTGATCGAACTGCTGCGCATTGAGCCCGAGCTGCCGGCCGTACTCCTTCATCGCCTTGTCGGGATTGTCGGTCGCCTCGGTGTTCCAGCGATCCTGGTTTTGGTAGAGGAGATCGTGGAAGGGCCAGAATTTTCCCTGCTCGTCGGCGCAGGCCGCGGCGCGTGACGCCTGCCACGTGTTGCGATGCATGGAGAGCGGGAAGTCGATGAATCGCCACCGGACCTTGCCCGCGTCGACGAAATTCTTGCGAACGTCGGGCTCCGTCAGCACGGCGAAGCGCCCGCACGCCGGGCACTCGAAGTCGCCGAACTCGATGATCTCGACCGGTGCGGTCGGGCTGCCCAGCACGTAGCCCTGCGACGCAACCTTGGGCAGCGTCGTGTCGACCGGGCTGGCGCTCACGGCGGCGCAGGAGCGTGTGGATGCATACGTCAACGCGGCGATCCCACCAATGGCAACCGCCGCGATGATCAGGTAGAACGCTCGATTCGACGCCGATGCTTTCTTCGACGCCTTCACCACTCCGGGCTTTCGTCCTCGTCCGGTTTCCACTCGCTTGTTGGCCATGTCGATTCGTCTGCTTGCTGGGCGTCTCGCACGATCCGCCGGCTCTCGGCGACTTCCGGGGTGTCGTACGTGATGCGGACTTCGTAGTGAAAGAGCTCGCTGCGAATGTCGCCGATCAGTCGCATGAGCTCGCCGGCCTCCTCGAGAAGACGACCCTCGCCATCGAGCGCCTGGATCCGCCCGGCCAAGGCCCGCAAGAGCGCTTCGAGATTCCGCGCCCGCCCCTCGTCGTACGTCTGCTCCTGCTCCGCCATGGAAGGTACTGCCTCCGACCGTGTGTCCGAACGGTTTCAACCGCAACGAAAGATGCTATGATGGTACCTAGGTTGCGCAATGGTTGCTGGCGGCTGGCTCCTGGTCGCTGGCAACTGCCTCGGGGCACACACCAAACAACCAGCAACCAGCAACCAGCAACCACGTGGACGCAGATCTATTACGAATTCCGGTAGGCCCAGGATCGTTGCATGTCGAGCGGTATGGGCATGGCGGTGCGCCGATCGTTCTGATACACGGTTTCGGGACGTGTAGTTTCCTCTGGCGCAACGTCGGTCCGGCGCTGGCGATGGCCAATCGCACGGCGTTCGCCATCGACCTGTTCGGCTACGGCGAATCGGATCGCCCCTTCGATGCGCAGTTCGGCATCGCCGCGCAGTCGGATTACCTGGACCATGCGCTCACGGCGCTCCGCCTGTCGAAAGCGACCGTGGTCGGCATCGATCTGGGTGGCGCCGTGGCGATGCACCTCGCATTCAATCGCCCGGAGCGCGTAGAGCGGCTGGTGCTCGTCAACGCCATCGCGCTCGACGACGTGCCGGCGGACGACATCAAGATGATGCAGCGCAACACCGCCCGCTTCGCGCTGCGTATCTCGCGAGGCGTGCTCGGGGCCGCGCCGCTGATCCGCGACCTGCTGGAGCAAAGCGTCGCCGACAAGGCGAACATGCCGGAGGGGTTGATCGCGCGGTACCTCGCGCCGTACGTGGGCGATGAGGGCCTCAACCATCTGCTGGCACTCGGCCGATCGGTCACCGACGAGGACATGCTCGACGTCGACCTGGGCCTCCTCGACTGCCCCACGCTCATCGTCTGGGGGGATCAAGACCCGTTCGTCGGCCCGAAGCTTGGCGACACACTGGCAGATACCATTCCCGGGAGCCGGCTCGTGCGACTTCCAGGGACCGGTCGGCTCGTGCCCGAAGAAGCGCCCGACACGTTGGCGAACATGATCCTCGAGTTCGTCGGAGCAGCGGGAATGGTGCGCGCCGAGTGAGGGGCGACCATCCGACATTCGGACGCGGCCCGACCGGGCGCCGCCGACAAACTCGGCGCAACGATTGCAGGGCGTAGTGCGTAAAGAGAGCACGAAGCGTTTGCGAGCCCGTCCGCGGTCAAACTGCGGCCAAGCCGTCTTCAAAAAGCTCGAAAAAACGTTAACTTTAGTCGTCTCTCACCCCACACTCCCATACATGGCCAAACAGAAGAACCGTACAACGAAAGCCCCCGCGACGTCCTCGCCGTACGAGGAGGCTCGCGACGAGTTGTTCCAGCATATTATGCGGTGCGGCGTCGTCGGGTCCGCGTCCGAGCATCAGGCGGATTGGTTCACCGAGACGATGCAGTACATGAAGGATCGCTACCCCGAGCTGAGCGCCGAGCAGATCGACGAGCTCCGCAAGCTGGGTGAGCGGTTCGCTCAGCCGCCCAAGAAGCGCGACGATACCGCGGCGGCCTGAAAGTGACTCACCGCTAGTAGATAGATGAGAACGCCCCCGGCTCGAGGGGGCGTTTTTGCTATCGCCGCTATCGCCACCGGCGCCGCGACGCCCGCAGCACGATCCCGACTCGCGTTCCGCCGCCGAACCCGACCTGGAGCGCTGGCGTGACAGGGCCCCGGATGCGCCCTTCCACGTCGATCACGACGGTGAGGTATGGGCGCACTCGGGGGTCGCCGTCGACGTAGGGAACGCTGACACCGCCGCCGAACGACAAGCCGACCGGCGTCTCGCGAAAAGGATCCAGCAGGAACCGGCCGACCACGTCGACGCGTCCGCTCGCGCGAGTCGTTTCATCGCGCCAGGTCGCGCCACCGGCGGCGTCGATCCCCAACCGAACGTAGATCCCAAGGGGTACCGACGCGCCCGCCCCGGCCTGCACGGTCGTTCCGCGTCCCACGATGGCATCGGCGCGATACTCGGCGTAGGGCGGCGGCTGGTTTTGTGCCCCGGCGCTCGAGCTCACCGAGAGAACGGCAGCGAGGGCGGCCGGCGACATCCAGACAGCGCGCGTCATGGGCGTCGCAGCGTGCTCTGGCGCGCCAGAGCGCGTAGGTGTAGTCGGCGATCGCATACACCGACGTGATGCCGACGAGCCAGAGGCAGGGAGTGACGAATGACGGCAGACCGAGCAAGACGGCGAAGGTGATGAGCTGGAGCACCGTGACGAGCTTGCCGGGCATCCGCGCCTTGAACTGCACGGTTTGGAGCCACGGCACGACCCGCGAGACGAGAAACCCGATCGCGGTCATGAGATCGCGCGAGATCATGACAAAGTAGCCACCCGTCGACAGCTCGCCCATGAACAAAAATGTCGAAACGGCGACGAGCGAGAACACGCGATCGGCGAACGGGTCGATCAAGGCACCCAGCCGGGTGGTCCATTTGGCGCGCCGCGCGAGCCAGCCATCGAAAAAATCGGTCAAGCCCGCCAGACCGACGAGGCCCAGGCGGACGTCGACGCGCGTGACCACGACGAAGCCCGCAGCAAGCAGGACGCGCGACAGGGAGATGATGTTCGGGAGAGCGCGAAACGTCGCGCGCGCGGCCATGGCCCAAAGCTATGCGAGCCCCGAAGCGCTTGCCAGCGTGAGAAGGCGTTCGTAGCTTCGCGTCGTGAGCAAAACGCGAATCCTCTTCATTGCCGCGGCCGCGCTGACCGGCGCCTGCGGCGCGAGAACGACCGTCCCGACGCGGACCGCCCCTGGGCCCGCGCCGACGGTGTCGACGGCGCGCATCGCCCAAGGCGTCGACCTCTCGACCGGACTGCAGCGCGATACACTCGTCGCGGCGGCTGTTGCCGACATCGACCCGGCGCACATTCGCCGCACCGACTCGGTACTCGTGTCGTTCGGCACGCGGAACACCTTCTCCGATACGCTGTCGAAGACGCGCGGCATCGGGGCCGCCCGTCGCTGGATCCACGAGCAGTTCGACCAGTACAGCCGCGACTGCGGCGGATGCCTCAGGACCGAGTACTATGGCAAGGTTCAGGAGGTGCGGCGCACCGCGGGGCGCGACACCATCATCCGGACGGCGAACATCGTCGACGTCCTGGCCTGGCTTCCGGGGCGAGACACGACGCACGTCGTCGTCATCACCGGCCATTACGACTCGTGCGTCTGCGCCGCGACGAGTGCGTTCGACTCGACCGCCGACGCGCCGGGCGCGGACGACGACGGGTCCGGAACGTCGGCGATCATCGAGCTCGCCCGCGTCTTCTCCAAGCGATATCCCAAAGGCCTCCACGCGTCGATCATATTTGCCGCGGTCGCGGCCGAAGAGCAGGGACTCTACGGCTCGCGGCAGCTCGCCGAACGATTGCACGAGCAAGGATACAAGGTCGTCGCAGGAATGACCGACGACATCGTCGGGAACACGACGGCCGAAGACGGCACGACCGATTCGACGAGCATGCGAATCTTCGCCGCCGATCCGGACAACTCGCCGAGCCGCGAGCTCGGTCGGTACGTGTGGGCGCTCGACCGAGTGTATCTGCCGAACTTCGAGGTATTGCCCGTTTGGCGACTCGATCGCATCGGCCGCGGCGGCGACCACGAGCCGTACGTCTCGCTCGGCGATGCCGGGCTTCGCTTCACCGAGCGTGTCGAGAACTACAATCGCCAGCATCTGCCGACCGACGACCTGGCGCACGTCAACTTCCGGTACGTCGCGAACGTGGCACGCGTCAACGCCATGACGGTCGCGTCGCTGGCCGGCGCGCCCGCCACGCCCGCCAACGCGCGCGCGAGGCGTCAGGGCCGCGCCGGCGTCGACACCGCTGGAGCGACGGCGCGCGCACCGTCATCGGGCGGACAGGCGTGGACGCTGAGTTGGGACGCGTCGCCCGACGCCGTCGGCTACGAGCTGCTGATTCGCCGAACGACGTCGCCAACCTGGGAAGAGCTGGTCCCGCTCGGCAACGTCACGCGCTGCACGCTCAAACGCCAACTCGACGATGAGTGGGCCGGCGTCCGCGCCGTGGGCGCGAACGGCGCGCGATCAATGGCCGCCTCCATGCCCGCACCCAACCCGCCTCGGGGCACGACCGGTACGCGACCGGCCGCGCCGCGCGCCGCGCAACCGGCGGGTCCACCGCCGCCGGCGTGTGGCGGGTGAGTCGGGCTCCGACACGACTTTGGACAAGTCACACTCCCACCTGACCGCCGAGTTCAGTGGAGTTCCCGCCGAGCAGTTGCGCGACGCCACGCTGCTCGGCGGTCTGCTGATCGCGGCGGCAAGCGCGGTCGGATTCAGCACGATCGGCGTGCCGACGGTGCGCCAGCAGTCGGACAGCGGAATCTCGGCGGTGTTGCTCCTCGACGGAGCGCACATCGCGATTCATTCGATTCCCGAACGGCGCACACTGCTATTCGACGTGGTCGCGCCGGCGTCGCACGACTTTCGCAAAGCCGTTGAGGTCTTCTCGCGCCGGCTCACGGCGCGAGACGTCAAGAGCGACACCCGCGGACGCGGATGAGAACTCTGCTTGCGCCGGCGCATCTCGCGCTGACGGCCGTCATTTTGATCTGGGACATCGTGCTGGCGGGGCGCATCGCGCAGAACCGCCAGGCGCCACGCGTGCTCCAGGCGATGTGCGGGCTCGAGGCGCTGCTGGTGCTCCCCGGCCTGCTGCTGACGCTCGCCACGTCGACGATCATCACCGGCCGGGCGGTCGTCGCCGTGGACTGGTTGTGGCCTCTCGTGCTCGCGCTATTCGCGGCGCAGGCGGTCTACGCGCTGGCGCGGCGGATCGTCAATCCGCTGTGGGGATTTCCGATCGCGGTTTACAATGTGCTGATCGCGCTCGTCGGCTTCGTGCGGTACATGATCGGACATGGACACGCGGCGGTCGAGCCGCTCGCCCCCCTGCTCGCCGCGCAGAGTCTGGCCATGGTGTTCGCGGGTGGAACGCCGAGCGTGCTCGCGACGCCGTTTTACCTGAACATGCCGATGGTGTCGCCGGCATTTCCCGCGCTGCGCCCGCTCACCGGATCGTTTCGGTTCGTGATGGCGCTCATCGCGTTGATGTGGATTCTGTTCATCACGGTGCTCGGGTTTCCGCGCGCCGTCGTTCAGTTGAGAAACTACGAGGCGCACCGGCACGATCAGCTGCGCGAGCGTCCCGATGCCGATTTCGCCGTCGGACTCAAGATCCTGCCCGACATGGCGTCCCCGCCTCCACCGCCGGCGATCCGCAGCGACTCCGCGCTGCTCGACGTGCTCGATGTGGACGCGCTGGAGGTGGTCGTCGTGCCGGGCGCCAGCCGCCTCGCGATCGATTCGCTCGCGCGCGTGCTCGACCCGGCGCGTCGCGACAGCGCGCTCCTGATCGTGGCGCTGGGGTATCGCGGCAAGCTCCTTCCCGAATTGGCGAAGGCGCCGCTCGACCAGGCGCAGCGGCTGGCGACCCTTCGGCTGGTGGTCGATCGTCTGCGTCCAGACATCGTGCTTCCGGCGGAAGATCCGTACGGCAGCGGGGAGCGCGCGCTTGGCGCGCTGCCGCCCGGGGAATGGGAGGCATACCTGGCGCGCGCCGCACACGTGGCGAAGAGCATCGACCGGAACGTGCGCGTGGGCGTCGCGGTGTCGGCGTACACGCGCAACGACAGCGCGCTGTACGCCTGGGCCGCGGGAGCGCGGTCACCGATCGACGTCGTGGGCTTCTCGCTGTTCCCGTCGCCGTACGTGGGCGGCGGCATTCAGGCCGACACGCGCACGGCCGATCGCTGGATGAGCGTGATGCGGCCGCGGAAGGAGCATTGGGTGTTCGCGGCCGGCGGCTATCCCCTGGCCTACGGGGAACGGAGCCAGGAGGAAGCGATTTGGGAAGTTCTGGCGTGGGCGACCGACCATCCGATCGTCA